>Ga0315314_1000074_pt1 | contig 143708 bp, 133 predicted proteins | sample TDP9_MG_FD_203631 | JGI IMG/M metagenome (GOLD analysis project Ga0315314, IMG submission 203631) | Freshwater sediment microbial communities from Lake Towuti, South Sulawesi, Indonesia - TDP9 | ecosystem: Environmental > Aquatic > Freshwater > Lake > Sediment | place: Indonesia: South... | reverse complement strand
GTAGGCGGGCGGGGTGGGATTTGAACTCTACTCAACATGAAGGTATCACCAAATCTCCATTTTTTAAGTTCCACGTGTCGGTGATTAAGAAACGGAGAATTTAAACGTCAGTCACGATCTTGGTGCGCATTTTGCTTCCGATTATCGTAATTTCTATGTTTGAATTAGTGATCTTTGTCATCAATCCTATCTTAGTTGTGCGCCCAAAGATTTTCATAAATTCTTTCACCCGATTCATATTAGAAAAATTGGCAAACGTATAGATCATTTGATTGTCCAGAGAACATAGTTGAGATGACGTGCAAACGACCGTCTTGATCCATTTTGTTTTTCGGAACCGCCACTTGCCGCTCCGAATCCAAGTTTCTGGATTTTGGATTTGGATTTGCTTAGCATAGTTTCTTAATATTCGGCGAAGCCTTTTCATTAAGTCAGGACGTACTGTTTCGACCAGTTTGAAATCGCGTAAGCTCTTTTCGGGGCATGCCCAACACCCTATCCTGGCAAAACCGTGGTTATACATATTGTTGTAAGGTATATTCTTCCAGAGAAGATACAGCCAGACATCTAAAGAACTCCAGTTGAGTATTGGAAATGCCAGAATCTGTTTGGGTATCATCTTATTTCGTTGAATTCTCTTGAACCTTGATCGAATGTTGGACTCCTTCTTTCTAATTCCGCTGATCACTAAAACTCCCTTAGGATAACGGTCGTTAATCAACTGATTTTGAGGACTAAATTTTTGGGTCTTGCAACACCATTTCATTTTAGTGCTGGGTGGCCCAAGCTCTCTACAAAGATGAAAGAAATCTTGTGGAGGCTTTACCTCAACCAGATTAACCTTCCATAACCTCGCCATGTCACGGACATACTTTACAGTTTCATCGAACTCGATCGTGGTATTGAGGAAAATTGCGTCTATCCTTCGTTTTATTAATCGTGTGAGGGCAAGTGTTACAATGCTATCCTTTCCACCACTAAAAGAAACGGCTAATGGCAGGTGTGCAAATTTTTTGATGGTCTTTCTTAGAAATCTTATGGCTTCTTTTTCTTTTCCCTTAAGGATTTCCTCGTTTGCCTTAATCATATCTTTAACGTTACTACCTCTAAAAGAAGGAACACCATTCAAGAAATCTTTGAAGAATCTTACTCTCCAATTTTGTGCTTTTTCATCATATGAGAGACGGAACACTTTTCTGCCGTCAATAACAACCTCGCCCATGATATTATAGAAGGATATGCCTTTAGGAAGAGCTCACAAGAAAACATGCAATTTTTAGCGAGAATTTTTCTGTATAGGTCCTTTTCTTCCTCGAATATTGGCTTGAGTTCTGCTTTTGGAAATCTGAGTTTAAGACTACAACTATGGCATATGCCGCAGTCACGAGCATCCAAGATAGGAACGTTACAGTTGTTGCACCATCCAACTTCAGGCATCACATTCACCCCAAACTCACGTTATCTGTTGCAAGACATACTCGCCAAGACTCGTTATCTGATAGAGCCCTCGAGCAGGCGTTTCGACAAGCTTTAATTCCAACAAAACTGCCAACAAATTTCTGACATATTGAATGGTAATTCCAGTCTTCGATGCTACCAGTACCGGTGATAAGCGAGGAGTCTCGCGTAAGAGAATTAGGATTTTAGTGGCGGACATAAGGAGATTTTATACTTACAAGATATACTAATTTTTTACAATGACGAATTGCCAGTAGATTTCATCCAAAGCTTTCACAAAATTGCGTCAAAGATTAGAATCGATCTTATCAAGAGATGAATAATTGTAAAGATTGAAATAAATAATAATTAACTCCAGAGAGCCTTTACATTCAGACGACTTGCACTTACTTTAAAAGCTAAAAGAAAAATTATTACTCAACTTCTTTACAGATATCGTTAACTTAGAAATTCATTAATTATCCTTTTTAAGGATACTATAAGAATGGAAGGGACAACTACCTATCTTCCAGTCCATCAAAGAACGCGTTCAAGACGGCATATGCTTCTCCTTGAATCCGCTCTCTTAGTCTGTCGTCTTCTGGCGCAAGAAAATAGGCAACCTGAAAAGGCCCTTCAGACCTCACGGTTCTAAACTTTTCCCTAATCTCTTCCAAAGCCTCGGCAATAATTGACTCGCCAAGAAAACTACGCACTTCCTCCGCTACCTTCTTTGGTCCACCTTTATAATATCTCAAAACAAAGTAGATGTCGTAAGCGTCTTTCTCCTTATACCGACCCTTCAACGCCAAACCTTTCGTAGCCAAACTACCCACAACATCAGCAACCTTAGCCACAGCCTTCGTTTCGGCGCCACTGGGCAATACACCCTCAATTTTATGTTCAAAGTTATGAGAAAAGACGACGTTGGATCCACGGATCACAACAGCCTGCAAATCCCTCTGCACCGCCAAGAACTTGTCAGGCGAAAGCCTCATCACAACCTCAGGCTCTGTGATAAAATCAACCTCAATCGTATATTCGACACCATCCAAGGGTGACTTAACACCGCGATAAAACCTGTAGGGAAGAACTTCACCATCGTCAGCAATATAAGGCCTATACCCTCTCTTCTCAATCAAAGATACAATAGTCTCGTAAACCTTCAAATCAATCAAACGAGGGCTCAAAACGAAATCAATATCAACTGAACCGCAATGTTGCGCACCTTCGCCAAACTTCTCCAAAATGAAATGTGGCGCCCATCCGCCAGTCAAAACCAAATAATCTCTATAACTGCCCAAAATTCTCAAAACCTCAACCAAAACACTTTTAGAAGACTCAGTAACGCTTTTAGAATACATACCAATGTTCCAAACAGCCATCCAAACCACCTAAAAACCGATGACCTGTTTCCTCAAATGCTCGGCAGCTTCTCTTCCACGCGCAGGATAATTATACAAATCAACATACAACTGAATATTCGAAACCACGCATACTCCCTTAAGCCGCTGAACCTTGTAGAAGACGCCTTGATCATAAGGTTCAACAAGGAAAACATTGCCACCCAACTCAGTTAACCGAAGGCTTAGAAGCTTTTGCCATTCGTCCAGCGTTTCTGGTTCCACGTACAAATGGATGTTAGCAGGCCTAACATAAGGTGCCACTAATGCAGCGCCGGCTTGAAGTGTCAACGTATACCTCAAACCACACCCGCCTACAGCAGACAATTTTCTGACAAAACCATCAAAATCCTCATCCAAAGAATAATACGCATTCACTTTGTTCAGCAAACCAAAATCGTAATAACTCGCCCACCTCGTCAAAAGTTCGCCAGCATTCGTAACCACCACTCGATTCGCCTCGGTCTTCCTACACAGACCCATCCTCAGCAAAGTCTCAACAACTCTATGCGTATGACCATAGCCAGTCTGAGCCTCCTTAGAAAGACCAAGAACACTCCACACCCGCTTCGGATTAACCAAAAGGATACGTACAACTCTTGAAGCCATAGGCGAGAAGATGTTCCGCACACTCATTAAAGGCACCTTTCAGTAATATTATCCCTCAAATATATATACTATCCCAAAAAGGGATAACAGGCAATTCGATAAAAAAGTAGTTTACGACAATATTACAAAAAGGTGCTTAGTGTAAAGAATATCCCTTGTCTTATGTGGGTCATCGTGGCATAATAATGTCTCAAATCATAAAACCTAATAGTTCTCAGTTGCTGAGTAAATTTTTCTGAACATTCTCAGAATGTTTGAAGCCACTCAAACCATTCATACGAAGTCATTAAATAGCCACGAGCTAAAAGAAAATCGAGGCGACCATCATGACCAAGCAAGGCTACACCCACATAATCGTTCCCACCAAACTCCACCACACTCTGAAAGCCCTCGCCCAGCAAAACAACGTATCCATAAGCCAATTAATCAGCCAACTCGTCAACGTCAACCTCAATATCAATGTTAGCATCAGCGCGGGTATTAATACCGGTATTAATACTGCCAAATTAAACCAACAATATCTAAGCTACTTGCAAGCTCTAAACAAAAAAGCCAGCCTAATTCAAGCCCCGTTAGCACAAAGGGAAGGAATGGAAACCGTAGGTTGCCATCAGATGGTGCGGGGGGTGGGATTCGAACCCACGAACCCCTACGGGACAGCCGCCTCAGGGCTGCGCCTTTGACCTGGCTTGGCAACCCCCGCACAAGCCAAACTACTAACCCACACACCCCCAGTTAAATCTAACTCACCATTATTCCCTAACCATCGGCGGACACGCACGCTTATGTTTAGACCTCTCAAAGCGGCGCAGTACTTCCTCAACAACCTTTATGGGAACGCCTGTCAATCGGCTAACCTCCCTCGGCGGAAGTCTGCGATCAAACAATCCAACCAAGACGGGGTCGAGTTCCTCATATCCAAGGGGTATCTCGTCCGTAACCTTGTGTCCTGGGTAAAGTTGTGGGCTGCTTGGCTTGTAGGCAATCTTGTCTGGTATACCCAGATGCTTGGAAAGCTCCCTAACCTGCGTCTTGTAGAGGTGACTGATGGGCGAGAAGTCTACGCCTCCATCACCATACTTGGTAAAGTAGCCGATTAATCGTTCACTGCGATCCCCCGTGCCGGCAACCAAATAATTGTGGAGGTTCGCATAGTAGTAGAGGACAACCATACGGATCCTAGCGCGGATATTCGCCATGGGGATTCGTTGCTTAAGATCATTTTGGTCGATACCTAACTGTCTGGAGAAGGCCTCGCTAATCTCTTGAATACTAACGAATTCTGTTCGTATTCCCAGCCACCCCGCCAACTCCTTCGCGTCATCAATATCCTGTATAGGGGTAAACACCATGGGCATTATAACTCCCAAAAGCCTGTTCTCTCCCAAGGCACGAACGCAGAGCGTAGCTACCAGGCTACTGTCTGTGCCCCCACTTAATCCCACTACGACCCCAGTGGCATTAGCTTCTTTCACGGTTTTTCTGATAAATTCCACAATTCCATTGGTGGTCCTCTCAAAATCCAGTTTCAGAGCGTCTTTACCGAGCTTTTTCATTTCTCTTTACCCAGCTTCTCGCGGTAAACGTCCTTTCGACCTAAGTCTCGTGTACTTCGCACGTTTGCAATACTTGGGCGTACACAGTCGAATTCTAAATAGTTATCGCTTTAAATGTTGTGCTAATCGGGGTCCACCTATACGATTCTTAAGTCCTCCTTTATCGTCGTTAGAACCACATGGGTATTGCTTCTCTCCACAAAAGGCATCGCAAGCAAGGATTTTGTGAAGTTGCTCAGATCGTTTCTGCTCTTAAACTTTGCAATAACTATGGCGTCGGTTAAACCGGTTACGTCATATACGCAACAGACGGTTGGTAGCTTTGCGATCTCTTTTTCCATTTCTAAAAGCCTGCCCTTCGATACGGTTATCTCCGTGACCACGGTCAACTCGTACCCAAGTTTTTCATGATCTACCACTGCAGAATATCCCTTTATCACTCCTTCCTGCTCCATTTTTTTCATTCTCGACAAAACCGTACCAATAGAAATGTGCACCCTCCTCGCTATTTGCCTACAAGAAAGCCTAGCGTCCGAGAGCAGTACCTTAAGGATTTTGACATCCGTTTCGTCTAAAGGCACGCCTCCTTCCTCCTACGTTCATTCATTCGATTCTAAACCGAATTTCTTTACATTTGTATAATAAATACCAACCATATTTATGTTTTATAATAATAAACTCGCTATCTCGAATAGAAAGGTAATGGTTGGCGTCCCAGTATCGGAGGACATGTGTTTTACTGCGACGCCCAGAGAGGGAATCGCGTTCAGGTTCCTGTTCTGGTGAGGTGAAGGTTTAGTCTGGAGCGGGGCGAAGTCTTAGGAGTGAGGGTTTCGCCTGTGGGGTTTGGTTTTCGGTCCGTGGATTTCTTTGCCATTATCTTCCGGCAGAGGACAAAACGCCATAGGAGAAGCCTACCCGTTGGCTACTAAATCTTTTCAGCCAGATCCAAAACTATTACTTTCTCTGTTTCCCTGGTATTCACAACCTTACCCATAGCCTCTCACTAGCCAAGAATAACAAAAGTTCTATGCTAAATTTAAATAAGTATTTAAGTAACTTGCAACATTGGCGATAATTAGGTGAATTGTTTGGAGCTTAACCTTCCCAAGACCCTAGTTGAGGAACTTGGCGAGAATGAACTGAGGCTTTACTTGGCTATGATGCTCTATAAGGAGAGGAAACTCTCAATGAGTCAAGCAACTAAGCTTGCTGGCTTAACCCTATCAGACTTTATGTACGAGCTAGGCAAACACAAAATGGGGTTCACTAACATAACCGAGGAGGAGCTTGAGGAAGAGTTAAGGCGAATAAAGTGATCGTATCAAACGCAAGTCCATTAATAGTTCTACTGAAGATCAACAAACTATCAATCTTAAAAGAACTCTTCGAAAAACTCGTCGTTCCCGAGGCTGAATACGAGGAGATAAACCAAAGAATATGAGAGACTCGTCTTTGGTGAATTAGAATGGATCGAAACTACAAGTGTTAGAAACATTGAAATGACTGCCTTCTTAGAGAAGCTTATTAGCAGAGGCGAAGCTGAGGCAATAGTTCTAGCTAAAGAGTTAAACGCCACCCTTATAATAGATGATGCTAAAGCAAGGAAATATGCAAAGCTACTAAACATAGAGACAATAGGCACACTAGGATTACTCAAGATAGCCAAACGGAACGTTTTAGTTCAATCAGTTAAAAAGGTAATCGAAGGCATGCTTGCCGAAGGCTACTATATCGAACAAAGTCTGGAAAAACAATAACCATCACTTTTTATCCTTAGAAAGTCTTAACACTAGCAAAATTTAAGTCCTTTAGCTATTAAAGTAAATGTATTTAGGGCGTGAAAGTATGGATGTTCTGAGATGTGACAAGTGCTCAGGTGTTTTCTGTACTAAGGGGAAAGTTGACAAGGATCTGTTGCCAGACTTCTGTCCTATGAAAACTATGGAAGATATTATCCAGACAGCGGAAGAGAAATACGCTCACGACGACGTTAAGTCAATCTATGTTCCAGCGACCTTAACAGAGAAGGAAGCCTATGAGGTGGTGAGAGGTAAGATTATTCCAGTCAGACCTAGAATAAGGGAACTGGTGGAGTTTGCCAAGAAGATTGGGGCCAAAAAAATAGGAGTGGCTTTTTGCACCGGGTTGAGCGACGAAGCCTCCAGACTAGCGGATGCCTTAGAGCACTTCGACCTCGTGATCTATTCTGTTCGGTGTAAATGTGGTGCCATGGATAAAACTCAACTCGGTGTGCCCAAGGAATACAAGATCGGAGACTCCAAGAAATTCGAGGCTGGGTGCAACCCTGTTGTACAGGCTCTGCTACTCGATGCTGTGGGGACAGACCTCAACGTCATCGTAGGATTATGTATTGGACACGACATATTATTTACAAAGCATTCGGAGGCTCCTGTTACAACACTCATAGTAAAGGATCGTTACACTGGTCATAATCCTGTCATAGCTCTGTACAGTAACTATCACAAGGAGAGCTTCCTCAAGTAGAGTAAGGATACGAATCGGAGCGAGAACATTAAAGAGTAAGTTCATGTCCAGCACAAAGACATACCATCTTAGGGCTCGATAAATTAATTTTAGGTTTGTTGCTCCAGAATTATAGGTTATCTGTTGTAATTCAAATCAAGAGACTTCATTTTAAGTTTGAAAGCTCTTTGCTCACTGGCTGTTTTATCCGCCACCGATTGAGGAAAGGGGAAATAGGCTAATAACGTCGCCTTCAACAAGTTTTCGTTCAAATTCGCTATGAGTGCCATTGACTAGTACCTTAAGGAGGAGTTGAGGAAGTAATTCACCGGATGAATCAACCATCTTTCGCTTAAAGGGTCCCCCCACTCGTTCAGCTACCCTCGCTAATAATTGATTAATCGTAGCGCCTTGTGGAAGGGTTACCATAACTTCATGGCCGATAGCTCCTCTAAGCTCACCGTGAAGTTCTACTTTAACCTCCATCAAGAAACCGCCTTTCCATATGAAAGGGAAAAAAAAGAAGAACATTTAAGTTTATCCGTAGAGCTTGGCTGCAGCAAAGTCTAACCCTAATGCTCTCAATTTTTCTTTTGTTGGTCTTCCTTCGGTGTCCCAGCCTCGGAGTTTGTAGTACTCCTCAAGCATCGGCTCAAGCTTTACAACTTCTCCTCTGCATGGACCTGACGGCAGCGGTTCCTTGAGTAGTCTATTCGGTAGGGTGTCATCATTCTTTGTGAATTTCTCTCTGACGTTAAATGCTCTAACGAGATTGCTTATTCTCTCGCCTATTTTGAATAATTCACTAACATCCTTGTACTGGAAGCCAGTTGCAGAGGTTATCAGGTGAAAGACTTCGTCTGAGTCTATAGGAAGGAATAAACAGAGTCCCGAAGAGTTAACTTGGACGTTAATTTTATCCGTGTCAGACCTAACAAGCTCAGCTTTGCCTTCAGTTGCTCTGGGGTCAAGGGCGTCCTCCAATAACATTTCGGCTCCAGCTGTCCACGGCCTCAAGTGGCAAGCTCCTCTGTCAGATCTAGCGTAACAGAGTCCCATGCCCTGGCCGGCTCGCGGATCGTAAGCTGGTATTTCCAAGCCCTTGACATGCAGAGCGAATTTTTCAGAACCCTTCCCAATTTTCTCTGCTGCTCTTTTTGATCCGTTAGCCACCAAGGGACCAAGCTTGCCGGTTCCTGTTCCACCAATTACGACGGCTTCAACGAGCGCATCCGCGTTTCCAAATCTCAGGTCAAGTCCATTGGTGTCATCCTTTGTTATTAGCCCCTTCTCGTAACATTCCATCAGAAAGGCTATAGTACCGCCCACTGATATGGCGTCAATGCCGTAGAAGTCGCAGTAATACTCCGCAGCGGTAATTGCTTCTCGGTCGGCAACCCCGCAGTTTGCTCCAAGCATGACGATGTTTTCATAATCAGGTCCCTCGTCAACAATACCCGTCCATTTACCCTTTTTTATGATGGAGAGGTGCGAACACATGATTGGGCAATTGTAACAAGGCCTTGCGCCAGGGGCTTCTGGTGGGACATGGATGTATTTAGAGAAGGCTGCACCGTCAATCTCGCTCCATTTTTCAAACATTCCAGTCTGGAAGTTTCTGGTAGGCAATCCTCCGGCTTCGTTGATAGCAACTATGATTCTTGCTGTGCCTTGAATAGGATACGTTGCCTTATCATGGAACTTACCTCTCATTGTCGCTCCCTTGAGTCCAGTTATTTCTTTCTTCGCCACCTTATCGTAGCAGGCTTTTACTGCTTCTTTAAATTTCTGGGGATCATGTATAAACTCTTCAGGTTTCTTATGGCCCCTCACGACGATTGCCTTTAGGTTCTTTGAACCCATTACCGCACCGGCGCCTCCTCTACCCGCTGCTCGTCTCTCCGATATCACATTAGCTAAGAGAGCTTTCCTCTCGCCCGCAGGACCGATACAAGCTATTCTTGCAAGTCTGTCGCCAGCATGTTTCTCCTTAAGCAGTCTTTCAGTATCAAGCGTGTTGGCACCCCATAGCCATTTAGCATCTTTGATATCGACATCTTCATCTTCAATAACGATGTATACGGGTTCTGGGGCTCTGCCCTCAATTACTAAGCCGTCATATCCTGCAAATTTTAATTCTGGGCCAAAGAAACCTCCGCAGTGAGAGTCTAGCCAGGTACCAGTTAAGGGTGATTTCGTGCAGACAGAGAATCTCGGGCTGCAGGGAGCCCTCGTGCCAGTGAGCGGCCCGTTCATAAGTATCAGCTTATTCCAAGGTCCCAGCGGATCGACACCCCTTTCGGTCTCAGTGAACATAAGATAAGCACTATAACCCTTACTTCCCAAGAACTTGTAGGCAATATCCTTGTTTAATAGTTCCTTCTTGATCTTCTTCGTAGTGAGTTCCGCCCGCAAAATTGTTCCAGCAAATCCAAACGGTTTCTCCATTTTTCTACACCTACTTAGGGAACTATTATTAGTACCTTCACAAAAATAACATTTGCGGATCATCGTTTAATTATGAGAATAGAAACATTTTTCACTTCCCGTACCAGCCCACCACTGAGATCAATTATTTATGAGTTTTTAGGCAAAAGAGATATTAATCGTGGTACTACTCTAAATTCTCGAGAGCTGATCGATCTTACCTAACATTGATGTTAAGAGGTACCAGAGGTTGAGAAGTGGTTTGAGTTGCCTGTGCTGTCATGTATTCGCGCTTTCCCGCAGATCTGACAGTTTGGATTCCGGCTGATGGGAATCTCGGTGAACTTCATTCTCTCCCCGTCGAAGGTTAATAAGCGTCCTACACAAAGTTCTCCTATACCGGTGATGATCTTTAATGTTTCAATCGTCTGGAGGCATGCTATTGTTGCAGGAGTTACACCCAACACAGGAAAAAGCTCCTTCTCCGGCGGAACTACGGGATATAGACACCTAAGACAGGGGCCTTCGTGTGGTATGATAGTCATTAAGATACCCTCAAGTCCGTAGACAGCGCCATGAATAAAAGGGGTCTTCAACTCTACGCAGGCTTTGTTTATTACAGATCTGGTTTTGAAATTGTCTTGACCGTCTACAACAACAGTGGCCCCCTTTAACAAGTCGCAAACTGTCTCCTCATTGATTTCGGCTATAAATCCGTCAATTTTTATTTCCCTGTTTAACGATCTGAGTTTCTCAATAGCCGATTCAACTTTATACTTTCCGATGTCATTACTCCAATATAGAACCTGCCGATTCAGATTGCTTAGTTTTATCGTGCCTTTATCAATTAGAACAAGATGTCCAACTCCAGCAGCTGCGAGGTAAATTGATGCCAAACAGCCCAGTCCGCCAACCCCAGCGACAACGACCTTAGCTCTCTTCAGTTCTTTCTGACCCCCCATCCCCCATCCCGATATTATTAGTTGCCTGCTGTATAGTTGGAGTTCAGATGTGGTTAACTTCACGGACTCAATCATCTTCCAGCCTCCACATCTCCATTAGAACACTTAATACTATAGTATTTAATCCAGATTAGATATTGAAATTTTATACTGCTCACCATGCTACAAGGTTTACGGCATCTCGATCGATTTTACTCTTATCCAAGAGTTCCTCTAGAAGCTGAGAGATGTGGAGCACTTCAAATGGCAGTGAGAAAACAAAGTGACTAACTACTAAAACGATACAGAAAAAGTTTGAGATGGCATGGGAGGTCAAATTACGGAGGGCTTAAGCTATATAATAAAAATGAAGGCGATATCTTAATTCTTGATCCATTTTCGGGAGGTCAAAGCTTATATTAAACAATTAATCATTATGTTACCGATGAGATATGAAGCAGGAAGGATATAATCCCATAATGCGAGGGTTTACCATCCATCCTATTATAAAGACCAAGTTGACTGTAGGTCTAGGATGCGCCAATATGATGGGCAAAGAAGCAAAAGCACTTGGAGCGAAAAGACTACTTATCCTCACTGATAAAGGGGTTTTGAAGGTAGGCCTTGTTAATGGAGTGAGGAAATCTTTAGATGAGGAGGCGATAGAGTATGACGTTTTCGATGGAGTAGTACCTGAACCCACCACAGAGAGCTGGGAGTTGGCAACAAAAGTCGTCCGGGCGAAAAAGTACGATTTAATAGTCGGAGTGGGAGGAGGAAGTACTATAGATACCTCAAAAGCAACTGCTCTAGGAGCTACTAACCCTGAAATGCCTTATGAGTACGTAGGAAGGAAGTTTGAGAGCCCTCCATTACCTATGATCATCATACCTACAACTGCGGGAACAGGTAGTGAAGTTACTGAGGCGGCAGGTGTGGAGATCGAGCCGAAGAGGAAGGACTTCATCTGGGATCCGAGGCTTGTGCCAGATATATCATTAGTTGATCCCTTGATGACTATTTCTCTACCCCCTAAGCTCACAGCTGAGACAGGATTTGATGCTTTAAGCCATGCCATGGGGGCTATTATGTCTAAGGATGCCAACCCAGTAACCGATGCTGAAGCTTTGAAGTGTATAGAGTTGGTATCAAAAAATTTGAGGATAGCATATTACAATGGAGATCACCTCCCAGCGAGATATGGTATGATGCTCGCTGCAACGCTGGGTGGAGCTGCTATCCTAAATGCGGGAGTGGCTTTAGAGCATGTGCTCGGCCAGACATTCGGACCGATGTTTGGTGTCCCACATGGCCTCTCCTGTGCAATCTCACTGCCTTATTCTATGGAGTATAATCTGCCAGTGATCCCTGAAAAATTCGCACTGGTTGCATCGGCCTTTGGCGAAGATATTAGGGGTTTAACGATACGAGAGGCTGGTATGAGGGCCGTGCAAGCATGCCGGAAACTAGCAGAAGACGTGGAAATACCGCTCAGCTTAAAGGAGGTCAATATTCCAAAGGATGCTTTGGAAGTAATGACGGACGACATAATAACTGGTAGAGCCAGGCAGGATCATGGGCTAGACCTCAACGTACGTAAAACAACGAGGGACTCTCTTGGCCGAAAGCATCTCTTGGATCTGTTCAAAAGGATGTGGGAAGGAGAGTAGTCATCGGATTCTTCTTTTTTCGGTTGCTGCCATTGAACTCACGCGGCTGTGTGGTGTAAACCAAAAAGCTTTTTAATTATATACTAGAATCCGTAGAAAGATGCGTATGAGATTTAGGAAGTTATTTGAGCCTACCAGAATAGGAACAGTTACTGTCAAGAATAGGATAGCAATGGCCCCGATGATGCCATTTAATCTATTCGATTCAGAAGGGATCATAAAACCGCGAGTTGTAGACTACTACACGGAGAGGGCGAAGGGCGGAGTCGGCCTGATAATAATCGGAGTCTTCCACGCAGCAAACGAGATTGAACGGCTTCTTAAACGTGGAAAACCTCTGGTGCCGTTGTGTATCCCCGAGGCCTTGCCGGTGTTCACTGAGCTGGCCGACTACGCACACTCTTACGGGTCGAGAGTCTTCATCCAGCTTACAGCCGGTATTGGTCGCAACGCCCCCGGAGAAGCAATCGATACAGGACTTAAGCCGATCTCGGCTTCGGCGATCCCAACCTTCTACAGGCCGGGAGTGACGACGAGGCCTCTCACAGCCGAGGAAGTTGGAAAGATGGTGGAGGCCTTTGGTGCTGCTGCTCAAATAGCGGCCTCTGCAGGAATCGACGGGGTGGAGATACACGGCCATGAGGGGTATCTCATAGACGAGTTCACAACGGCCCTCTGGAACAGGAGAACTGACAAATACGGCGGCGACCTGGAGGGAAGACTGAGGTTCCCGATCGAGATCATAGAAAAAGTCAAGGAGACCATGGGAAGGAATTTCCCGGTGATCTACAGGTATGGGCTCAAACATTTTCTCAAGAAGCCTTGGGTCGGCGCTCTTGAGCGCGGTGGATACGTGGACGCAGGTCGTGGCGTCGAAGAGGGGCTCGAGATGGCCAAACTCTTGGAAAAAGCAGGCGCTGACGCCTTACACGTGGACGCGGGCTGCTATGAGAGCTGGTATTGGGCACATCCCCCAATCTATCAACCCCATGGCTGCATGGTCGACCTGGCTGCGGGGGCTAAGGCGGTCGTTGACATACCGGTAATTGCGGTGGGCAGGCTCGGCGTCCCGGAGTTGGCAGAAACGGTCCTCGAGGAGGAGAAAGCTGACCTCATAGCATTGGGGAGAGCCCTCTTGGCTGACCCGTACTGGCCCAAGAAGGCGCAGGAGGGAAGGGTAGAAGATATTCGACCGTGCATAGGGTGCCACGATAAGTGCTGGCCCGCTGGGGGTGGACCTATGAGTTGTTCAGTGAACCCCTCCTGCGGCAGGGAGAGGATTTACGCATTAAGACCGGCATCAAAACCGAAGAGGATCTTAATAGCTGGAGGCGGAGTGGCTGGAATGGAAGCCGCGAGGGTAGCTGCCATTAGGGGGCACAAAGTAACCCTGTACGAAAAGACCGAAAGGCTCGGCGGCCACCTGATAGAGGCTTCCGTGCCCGAGTTCAAACAGGACCTTAAGAGGTTGCTAGACTGGTACACTGCCCAATTAGGGAAGCTGGATGTAAAGATCAATTTCGAGACAGAGGTCACTCCCGAGCTTGTCAAAAGGGAGAAGCCGGATGTGGTGATCGTCGCGACCGGATCAGAACCTCTTGTGCCGGAGATACCGGGAAAGGAAAAGCTCAGGGTGGCGACTTGCTGCGATTTGCTTAGGGGCAGGGAAAAGCCTGGAGACACCATTGTCGTGTATGGTGGAGGGCTGGAAGGCTGTGAGACAGCGCTCTGGCTGGCAAAGCAAGGCAAGCGTGTGACGGTGGTGGCGCGCCATGAGGTAATGCCAAGGGGGGTTATGCGAGCTAACAAGCAGATGCTCCTGGATATGCTTGCCGAGAACAAAGTGCGAATACTAACCAACACGATCGTCCAGGAGGAGACAGATAATAGTGTTATCGTCATCGATAGAAACTTCGTGAGAAAGGAAGTCGATTGCGACATGGTGGTGCTAGCGGTGGGCATGAAGCCAGAGAAAGAACTCTATGAGTCTTTGGCGGTTGACATTGCAGAGCTCTACGAGATCGGAGATTGCAAAGAGCCACGCAAAATCCACCACGCAATCTGGGAGGGGTATACTGTTAGTTATGCGATTTAGCCATCTTCTCGCTCTTAAGGCTATGACATAGGAATTCGTATAACCCCAAGCAAAATAGAGTTAAACTTGGGAATTGCTCATAAGAAAGCTTCGTCCTACCACTCTAATAATGCTGCCTCAAACTTCGTAATACGCCTTAGCCGCCTTAGCTTACTATTCTCGCATTAAAAACATTTTTCTAGGGCCTCTTTTCCCACTATGCCTATTTTGATGCCGAGCTCGGCTGCCTCAGGGGTTACGTCGGTTATCTTCGCTGATAAGACGTCGTCAAAGGTCTTTAGAGGCGCTTTAGGGGTGCCCACTGCTCTAGACATCGGGATGCTGAAGGTCTTGAAGGTTTCGTGATCAAAGGCGCCGCAGGTTAGGACGGCCTTGTTTCCGATAATGATGAGGAACCATCCGAAGGGCCACTCCATCTTTATGCCCGTGGCGGTTTGCTTCCCGACCCTTATGGGCTCAACTATTATATTTACCATTTTTTCACCTTCTGGAAATCAATCGTATATAATGTGTACACTTCACCCGGATTTAAAACTTTGACGACCTCGTTCGGAGGGGGTTCTAATATGCCATGCTCATAGTATTGTCCATAGCTAAAACACCATACAGATAGGAAAGCCAAGCAAGGCGAGAAGCATGACCTGATTCATCTAACGATTTTCCTACACGGATAGTTGGGGCACTCCCTGCATAGGCAGCCCTCAGGCACGGTTTCCTCCAACCTTCGAAGCCTCCTCACCATGCGCTCAAGCTGGTGCACCGACAGCCTCCTCTCCTCCACGAGCTCAGCCAGCCACAACTGCAGCTTTGGGTCGTCTATCAAGGAGAGGTGCTCCGCATGGGATATGCTTATGGCGCCAGTTTTCCCACGTAGGAAACTCAGCCTCTCCCGAACCTTTGGATGCAACCTATCCAACACCCTCAACCTGTCGCTGACGTAGCTCCACCTCTTACAATTTTTCTGGTATAAGGTCCAGCCCCTCTTGATGAGGAGCTTGTTGCCCTGGGTCCAGCGATCGGGTTAATGTGAATGTTGCCTAAAGGTCGGGCCACCACAGGCTGAAGCATGCATGCAATCAACCACTTCGAACCCGTTTGCCGAGAGAAATTTCTGCTTCAAATAATTGACTTCATCGATGTAAGGGTAACCGTAGCAATCTTTTTTATATCTGTGGCTCTTAGAGCCTTTATGACAGCTCCCCCACTGTGGCAACTGCCCGTATTCCGGAAGCCCTTTCGATTCTTTCCTCAAGGATCTTGTCGTGTCTTCCTAATCTTCTGAAGAAACTTCCGCTGGTACATCCATATCCGATAGTCAAAAACGCTTCGTTCCTTAATCAAAAGACTTAAATCTTCAATCACCAGTAAAAAATTGCTGGAGAGGAAATTAAGAATGAAACTGTTCAGAAACAAATCGGCGATCACAAAGATGCAGAGTGCAGCAATCATTGTAATCGTCGTCGTTGCCATCATTGCCGTGGCTGCCTACTATTTCATATTTCCGCCTGGCCCAGAACGTGTGACGATAAACGTCCTTACGGTGTCAGGTGCTAGGTTCGAGACGCCGTTGAGAGCCTTGCTGCCGAGCTTCAATGAGAAATATCCTTGGATAGATGTGAAAATAACTGCGATCGGTATGGGTGAGCTTCTAGCGGAAAAAGGTCCGTTAGAGCTATCATCCAGGAGAGGTGCGTACGACATTGTGTGCATTGACGCAATTTATACTACCGTATATGCGGAGGCGGGCTGGACCTTAGACGTCCACGACTGGATTATGGGTGATGATCCGGAATTAAACATCCCAGACTTCGAAATAGATCTCCCATGGAACATCAGATATTATACCATGCAAGACATTGAAAAAGGTTCGCCAAAATACGGGCGGTACTTTGCGATAACCACCGACAACAACTGCTACCTCGTCTTCTTCAGAAAAAGTGCCTTCAAAGAGGTCGGAATAGGGTATGACGATATCAAAACTTATCCCCAGTGCCTTGAGGTATTTGAGAAACTGCGAACTGCCGGCTACGAAACGCCCATTGAAATGAGTTTGAAACAGCCCATCTGGTCCGCCGCGAACTTCATGGGTATGCTGTGGGCTGCTGGTGGACAGGTTTGGAATGAAGATACATATTTGCCAGAGTTAAACACTATCTATGCCAGAGCAGCACTAGAGCAATTGAAAGATGAATTCCAGTATTGTATTCCCGGATGCCTTACGTATTCAGATCCGGAGATCATCGAAACGTGGTTAAGAGAAGAAGCCATTTACATGCCCCACGAGTGGGGCAATCCCGTCTATACGGATCCCGAATACTCTACGTTCGCAGATGACACCGATTGTACACAATTAGTGCCAACCTGGCCGGAAGGCTATCGGTACCCAGAGTGTGGAAAAACTAAAGCGTCTCGTGTGACGAAGTTGGGATGTGCCCCCGTAATGGGAGGACTACCCTACGCGATCGATTCGGCTAGTAAGCACCCTAAGGAGGCGTACCTCCTTCTGCGGTGGCTGACGATCAAGGAAAACGCGAAAGCTTACGTGGATAACACAGGGCAACCGGGCAGGATGTCCGTACTCGGCAACTCCGATATCCAGAAGGAACACCCGTATTTCGAGGGGCTCTATGCAAACATGCCCAATGCTGTGTACCGAGGGGGCGTAGCCATATACATGGAACTCGACACGATTATATCAAGAGAAGTACAGAGATATCTGATCGGAGAAATAACGATAGAGGAATGCATGGACCTTATGCAAAAGGAATGCTATGAAGCCTTCGAAGCAGCCGGTTACTACAAGACGGTAAGCTACGAAGAGAGAGTGCAAAACCAGATTCAGTACATTCTAGGCAAGGCGAATGAATATCAGGAATTGAGACTACGTGGTCTTGTAGATCCAGATATCCCCCCATGGACAGTGATTTAATGCAACAGCCAACCTCTATCCACCATCCCCCTTTTTTGGTCATACTCGTGGGAGAAGAGATAAAATGAGATTCAAATTTTCAAGAGACTATTTTTACGTGTTGCCTGCCCTAGTTATTATTCTTGTCATAGGACTCTTTCCACTTTGCTTCTCCATTTACGCTACTTTTGTCGATTACTCCCTCGTTCCTCCCAGACCAATCACTTTTGTGGGAGGCAAAAATTACGTTGACATTTTAACCGGGCCGTTCCTTCGCGCTTTAGGGATTACGGTAAGCATGGTCGCGGCGTGTCTTGCCCTTGAGATTGCTTTCGGATTTATTGGGGCGCTATTGTTTACGGGAACGTCCAAAATAGAAACCGCAGTTAGAACCTTGATCAGCGGGCCAATTCTTCTTTCATCGGTAGTTGTTGGTATGCTCTGGAAGTATCTATACTTTCCCGTCATCGGGCCTGTTACGCTTTTTTTGAAGTTCTTAGGGGTGCCTGAGAACCCCCCGATAGACACGGCCAGGACGGACACAGCGTTGATATCTATAATTATCGCTGACGTATGGCAGTGGACGCCTCTCGTTCTCCTGATCTTTCTGTCAGGAATACTCGCCATCCCCAAAGAGCTACTTGAGGCCGCAGAGATAGACGGTATGCCTAGTCTGTCCCGGCTCCGGTACATAATAATCCCAAATATGGGCGGGGTGCTCACCATCGTACTGTTACTTAGGGGTACAATGTTATTTACCGAGTTCGATAAGATATTCATCCTCACCAAGGGTGGTCCAGGGGTTCACACCATGAACATTGTTTATAAATCATACGAGGCTTCTTTTGGTGGAATCTACTCTATCAGTGATGCAGCAACTTGGTCTATTTTCGTACTAATAATAATAAACATTTTCGTTCTCGCAAGCGCTAAAATGTTAGCTAGGGGGTTACGTCGACGTTGAAACTGGGTGTCGGATTCGTTTTAAAACTTCTTGTGAAGGTCGTGTTCATTGTTTTCTTCTTTGGGCCCATCGTACTTTGCGCTATCAACTCTTTGAGGCCTCATTGGGCCATTGTTACCAACTCCCTCAACTTCGTACCAACAATCGAAAATTATATGAGCTTAATGGCAACCGGCTTAGAACAATTTGCCTTTGGCCGATACTTTATTAATAGTGCGATAATTGCAGGTGGGGCGACAGTCTTTGGCACAGTAGTTTCACTTCCAGCAGCATATGCTCTTTCAAGGCTGAAAGTCGCCAACTTAGGGGTCTTTTTCCTAAGTTTCCGCTTCCTGCCTATCACGACAGTCCTATTACCTATTTTCATTTTGTGGCAATTTCTGGGGTTAGTAGACACATATCAAGGCATGATCCTGTTATACATGATAATCGTTGTCCCCTATACTGTCTGGATGATGCAGATATACTTCAACGAGATTCCTGACGAGATTTTTCAAGCCGCGCAAATAGACGGTTATTCTAATCTGGAGATCCTCTTCAGGATAATGCTACCAGCCTGCTTACCGGGCTTCTTAGTGACTGTTTGGATATCGTTCCTTTTTTGCTGGAATGAGTTTTTCTTAGCTCTTGTGCTAAGTGGGACCTCCGCAGAGACAGCTCCCGTAGCTTGTTCCTTCTTCCTTGGAACCCTAGGAATAGGACATAGGTGGGGAGAGTTATCAGCGGCCGGAATCCTAATGTCGATACCCCTATTCATTTTCATAGCCTTTACCCAGAAATACTTCGTAAAAGCACTGAGCTTTGGTCTAGTAAAATAGGTTAGAGTGATGGGTTAAATGATAGAAATTGACCATATACATAAAAGCTACGGAGAAACAAAGGCATTAGACGATGTGACGTTTGATATCGAAGAAGGTTCCTTTATGTGCGTTTTCGGACCGCCTGGAGCGGGGAGAACGACACTACTAAAAATAATAGCTGGTGTCGAACGTCCAGATGCTGGAAAAGTCTTTTGCGACCAAGAGGATATCACAGAGAAGCCCCCCCGAGAAAGAGGCGTCGCTATGGTGTTCCAAAATTTCGCATTATATCCACACTTCAATGTTTATAAAAATATCGCAAGTCCGTTACTAGTTCAAAAATTACCAAAGGAGCAGATAGATGCGAGAGTTCGAAGAGTAGCTAGTTTCCTCGGGATAGAGCCATTACTAACCCGTGGGGTGGAGAGACTTAGCGGAGGAGAAAGACAGAGAGTGGCGATAGGGAGAGCACTTGTCAGAGAACCTAAGATACTACTACTTGACGAGCCACTGGCAAACTTGGACGCTAAAGGTAGAATGTCTATGCGTACTGAGCTTAAGAAAATTCAAGCGAAGCTAGGGAAACACATCGTATATACTACCTCTGATCCATTGGAAGTGTTTGCGTTAGCTGACAGAGTTTGTGTGATGGAGAAGGGGAAAGTTAAACAGCTTGGCACGCCTGAGGAGGTTTATAAGGGTCCAATCGACATGACAACCGCTGTTCGATTCGGTTACCCCGCTATGAACACTGTAAAGTGCCGTGTACTTAAAAAGGGAGACGGATTGACCTTGGAAAGCGAAGACTTTACGTTAGATATAACGCCGTTACAAAAGATCTTGAAGCCCTTCTTGTCGATGGATTTGATCATGGGATTAAGACCGGAGCATATAAAGCTAGTTGACACTAAAGAGAAAACTGATGGTGCCTTATCGGGTAAAATCTTCGGCTACGAGGTTTTAGGCTCAGATACTATAGCTTATGTAAGTGTCGGTAACACGCTAATACAAGTATTTGTGCCTTTCATATATGAGCCCAAAATAAACGCTGATGTTCGGCTTTCTTTTGATCTGGATGACTTGTACTTTTTCGATTCAAAAACAGAGAAGCCCATAAGGTGATCTTGTGGCTAGGTTGTATTTGGACCATGTAACGAGAGTCTTCGGTAAAGATATTGTAGCGGTTAAAGATCTTACGATGGAAGTGGCAGATAAGACGACCATAGCAATCCTAGGACCATCTGGCTGCGGAAAGACAACTACGCTAAGAATCATATCAGGCCTCGACACACCCACAGAAGGCAAGGTCTTCCTAGATGACGATGACGTGACGTATAAATCTGCCAGGGAACGGGATATTGGAATGGTTTTTCAGTTCGCTGTTGTCTACGATTCAATGAACGTTTTTGACAACATCGCGATTCCGTTAAAATCAGCAAAGTACCCAAAAGACGAAATAGAAAAAAGAGTCAAAGAGGTTGCAAATCTGCTCAGTCTGGAGCCATACCTCAACCAGTATCCTAGGGGCCTTAATCTCGGGATCAGGCAGCGAATAGCCATCGCAAGGGCAATGTCTAAACCTAGAAATCTGTACCTATTGGATGAGCCGCTTACCAACCTCGAGTTGAAAGATAGGATAGAGCTGAGATCCGAACTCAAAAAGTTTGCTAAAGCACTAGGGCAAACACTTATTTACGTCACCCACGACCAAAGTGAGGCCATGAGCATCGCGGATAAGGTGATAGTAATGAACAAGGGTGAAATGCAACAATATGACACCACCCAAAATATTTACAATAACCCAGCGAACAAGTTCGTTGGATGGTTCATAGGGACACCAGGCATGAATTTTCTGAATTGCTGCTGTGAGGAAAGAAAGGGTCGCACGTTTATAGTTTCCGACGTCTTTTCCTACGAAGTGTCAGAGGATGTGGCAGAGATACTAAAGAAACATTCAGCCACGGATATCGTCTTAGGTATAAGAGGCGAAGACATTCAGGCTGGTAAAAGAGATAAGAACTCTGTGGAATCTACAGTGATCACAAAAGAACTCTGGGGAAATAGAATTGTTGTAAGCCTCACGGCGGCAGAATGGGTCATTAACGCAAAGCTTCCGCCCGACATAGGCTTAACTGTAGGCAAAAAAACATGGATTTATCTCCCACCTGAAAAAATTAAAATATTCGATAAAAAGACTGAACGCTGTATACTGTAATAACACAGGTATATCTTTCTGTCTAACGATCAAAAACCAGATGTTTTCTCAATTGAGGCAGAGTCAAAAAGACCAAAGCGAGAAAAATGTAAATCTATCTTAATAACATACCACGACAAAGTTGATAGCGTTAGCAAAAAACTAATTAATCAAAATGTATTATAACAAGTCAACGAGGTGAAATACAATGGTAATAAAGGCTGTTGTAATTAATTGGGAAGACGCCCCTTGGATGGTATTGGAAACTCTTGGAGTATTCGCAGCCCACCCAAGATCGCTCACAAAGGTAATAGCTGGCCCAAAGTCTGAAATCTGTAAAACCGACAAATTTGACTTCCTTGTGTCAATATTCGAACCGGGCGGTGGGGTCAACTCACATTCCCACGAAAAAACCGGAACCGAACACATATTCCACATCCTTAAAGGTCGCGGAATCATTGATCTTGATGGAGAGAAGCGTCTCCTGAAACGTGGAACCACCGTATGGATTCCTCCAAATGTAAAACACTCGATAGTAAACAATGAGGACGAACCACTATTTATGGCCGTAGTCTCCGTTCCCCCCGAGTAAGGGAAATGCCACGAACGTAAAAGTTCCATTTTCTTTATTTGAACCTCTTTTAGCTCAGCTCCTCACAAGGCTAGAAGACTCGATCTAGATATGCCAACTGAGGGCTTCCAACATTCTTGCTCATAGCAATGCCTTTATAAAGCTTTCTCAGAGCCTAACAACCCCACAAGCATCCACAAGTCAAGAGAAAGCAGAAAAACTTTAAAACGAATTGTGCACACCCTAATTACGCACATAAACTTAAGGTAGCGGTGTATATCATGACATTAAAACTAGGCGTTACGACGTATAATCACCTGTGGCGCTATACTCTCAAACAAACTCTTGAACACATCGCGAAACTCAAATTCCGGGTAATTGAACTAATGACTACCCCTCCGCATGCTTGGCCGGGAGATCTAAATAAGAAGAAGAGAGATGAGCTTCGCGAATTATTAGGATCCTACGGCTTACAGGTAAAAGCATTAAATCCTACTTATGGTGATCTAAATCTTGCTAGCCCTAGACCCACTGTTAGAAGGTTGACCGTTGAAGAATTAAAGGCGCAAATTAAACTGGCTCGGGATATTGATGCTGAGATCGTTGTAGTAGTAGCTGGAACAGGACATTTGGTGGGAACCCCGCCCATCGAAATGATTTGGAACCACGCTAAGGATGGGATCATCGAATGCGCTAAATTTGCAGAGGATCATGGCGTGATAATTGGGCTTGAATGTGCGCCTTATCGTTTCATCGAAAAAGCTGAACAGTTGAAAAGAATGATAAAAGAAGTAGGCTCAGAATCTGTTAAGGCAGTTTTTGATACATCAAACAGTTGTGTTAGGGAACCCATACTCTCTGCTATAGAAACGCTTGGAAACCTGACCATACATGTGCATCTCGCAGATAATGATTGCAAAACGTGGGGAAAATTATCCATTGGAATGGGAACCATAGAGTTTGCTGCCGTGGCTAAGGCTTTGGAGAGCATAAAGTTCCGTGGCGTATCTGTGATAGAGCTATGGTGCCCAGACGAAGATCCTGACAGTTGTGTGGCTATTAGTAAAGAGAGACTCGAAGCAGTGGGGTGGAGCCCGTAAGATTTCTAAGGTGAATAGAGTTTAGGATGCTATTTAAGCCAATAAAAATAGGAAAGGCACTGATCAGCAATAGGATAACGATGGCTCCAATGGCGATTGCAGGGCTCGTGAATCCGGATGGAACCCTTACACAACGTGCCATAGACTACTATGTGGAGAGAGCGAAAGGCGGCGGAGGCTTAATAATAACCAGCGTCACTAAAGTAGAGAATGAGATAGAGCAGATACTAATCGATGAGGCGGTTCCTCGGCCGTTAGTTACTTCATAACGCTTCAAGTTCGCTTGGTGAGTTAGCTGAGTTTGTGCACCATTATGGATCAGGGATATTGATTCAGCTAACAGCAGGTTATGGGCGTGCCCTTTATGGGGGGTTAATTGATAGAGGAGTTAATCCTATCTTAGCATCCGCGATTCCAACTTTTTGGAGGCCCCGTGTGACTGCGAGAGCAATAACAACTGGGGAAGTTGAAAAATGGTAAGGGCCTTCGGCCATGCGGCTGAAATAATAGCAGCTGCAGAAATCGATGGAATAGACTGCACGGTCATCGCGGATATCTTTTTGATGAATTTACAACTGCCATATGGAATAGAAGGACCGATAAATATGGCGGAGACCTAGAGGGCAGTCAAAGAACCCTGTTGGCAAATCATACCCCTTAATTCGTTTCGTTGTTGCGATCATAAAAACTTTCGATTTTATAATAGTACAAGAAGAACTATAACTTAAAGTGAGATCATAACAACTCTTACGAAAAAAGGAAGATCGCTAATTCTAGGAAATAGTTATATAAAGGTCAGGCATAAAGCTATAAAAACCATGAGAGTGAGGAACATGGTGAAAGGCGGATATATGGGGAAGATTTTGCGTGTAGATTTGACTACAGAGAAAGTGACGGAAGAGACATTCGAAGAAGAGACGCTAAGGAAATTCGTAGGAGGCTTAGGTCTTGCAACGAAGATCATGTATGATGAAGTGCCCCCCAATGTTGGGCCCTTCGACCCTGAGAATAGAATAGTTTTCATGTCTGGGCCTCTATCCGGTACTGCCGCTCCAGCGTCAAGTCGTCATGTCGTCTATACCTTGAACGAAACCATACCTAAGATGTGTGGTCCAGGGTTCGCGGGGGGCTTCTTTGCTGCGTATCTCAAGATAAAAAATGGTTACGATGGAATCATCGTTCAGGGTGTAGCTAAGAACCCGACATATCTGTGGATACACGACGGCCAGACGGAGTTACTTGACGCAGGCAAGATATGGGGCAAAGAGACCTTTGAAACAGAAGATATGATCAAAGAGCAGGTGGGGGACCCAGAGGCAAGCGTGTCTTGCATCGGTCCGGCCGGAGAGAAACTCATGAGGGGAGCAATCGTGCTAAACGATAGACGTCACCACTCCACAAAAGGCGGAGCAATTTTCGGTTCTAAAAAGCTCAAGGCAATTGCTGTGGGCGGAAAGAAGAAGCAAAAAGTTCCGGTAGCTGACGAGAAGAAAGCCCTTGAAGCTGCTCGAGAGTGGAGAACCACGCTTCTAGAGAGTTGGGTGGGCAAGAGAAGGAGCAAGGCGGGAAATCTCAGGTACTGGGGTCACCCGAAGTATTTCCGTGAGAGGTCTCCCTGGATACTGATGGTGAAGAACTTTAGTGATCCTGAATTTGCGTACAAGTATGGCTGGGGGCTTTGGAGAACCGTGGAGGCCTCGAAGGTAACGCCAAAATACTGCTTCAACTGTCCTATAGGCTGCGCCTATGATATAGAGATCGGTGTTGGATCCCATAAAGGGAAAGTTTTCCAGCAAGCAGGCGGAGCCGAGCATTACGAGGGCGTCGCAGGGAACGTAGGAGTGTCCGAGGGGGGAACGGTTCTCGCAACGGTAGATTTTCTGGACCGACAGGGAATCGACAGTTGTGTCGGCGAATCGATAGGTCTTGCCTTTGAGTGCTACGAAAAAGGATTGCTGAGAAAAGAAGACACCGACGGACTAGAGCTGACTTGGGGCAATATAGACGCAGCACGAGAACTGTTGAAAAAGATGATGAACAAGGAGGGATTCGGAAAGATACTAGCCGACGGACCAAAAGAGGCCGCTAGAATTATCTCAGAGATGAGCGGCAAGAATGCGATGGATTTCGCTGTGCATGTAAAGGGATCACCGATCTTTGCCCACGACGTGCGCATATCCTTCGATGCGATTTTGGGTATTGCCACCTGCAACAACGGTCCCATCCTACAGGGTCTCGGTATGCTATACGATCCCGAGCCAGACTACGGCTACCCAACCGTACCGTATCCCTTTGATCCCGAGAGGGCACCCTTAAACGTGAAGCTAACCCAGATAAAGAAGATATGGGAAGATTGCTTGGGCGTCTGCTGGTTCAACACAGGGTGTGTAAGAAAAATAACGGAGTACACCCCCAGAATGCTGTCGTATGTTACAGGATGGGAGTTTTCCAAAGAGGAATCCGATCTAGTCGGTGAACGAATAGCTCAAATGCATCGAGTATTCAACTTGAGGCGCGGCCTCAGAGCTGAAGACGATTTTGACATAGGACCGCGAGTTCTTGAACCTCCGAAAGCAGGGCTAGGAAAAGACGCTCCAGTCAAACCCCATCTCGCAACGATGATAAGAAAGTACTACAAGCTGATGGGTTGGGACGAAAAAACAGGGGTCCCGCTGAAAGAGACTCTCGCAAGAGTGGGACTTCCAGAGCTTATAGAAGACCTACCTAAGATCTCCCTTGAATGAATCGCGCGCCCCCAACAACTTCCCCTATTTTTGTGTACACGCTGGTATACTCATAGTCGTTGTTATATCGTTAAAAGGAGTTAGTTCTCATTACTCAAAGGCGGGCGATGTTGCATACAAGACTATTGCTCGTTCATTTCCAGGATTTTCAACCTTATATTTCCCTCCGGAAGGAAAATAGATGGCATCCCCTTTCTTGGCTTCTATCTCTTTTCCATCACAATGGATCCTGATCATTCCTTCGAGTACATAGTAAACCTCGTCCATTCCAGCAAAGATTCCGCTGCTAGGTTCGGTAGACCATTCGAAGGGCTGTGCACCGGGCTCCATCCAGAGCCTTCCAAACAATATCCTCTCGGATCCTACCCGCTTCTTTGTAATCAATCTCTTTAGCCGAACACTCTCTGGCCCATACGGCGTAATAGATTCGACATCCTTAGAGTGCACCACCCTAACCTCTCTATTCACTTAAACACCTCCAAACGTTCTTTTTATGTTATTAATATACAAAATGCTCTTAAATACATCGATAAAGCCGCAGACATGAGCGTTAAGATAGCTTGCTTTCCTGAAAAGCCTTTACACAAATTATCGAGGAAAAAAGCCCTTTTCTTATGTAAAAATACTTTTTCAAATTTTGAAAGTGTCACTTTGCCTTTCGGCGAAGAATTCGTCCAAGAGCCTAAGAGTCTAAATTTTCGCAAAATACCGGTGTTCCAGCCCGCAATCTCGCTTTTATCGCGAAGGGATTAAATATTTAAGACAGATGTTAACGGTAGAATACGAGGACTTGAGGGTGACAATTGGAAAGACTGCCATGAAAAGCTTTCACTTCGTCACCAAACAAGAGAAACCCTTCAAGATAAACATGTTGAGAGTGGCTGCTAAGTATTTCCCAACTCTGTTGACTCGACAATATGAATCTATCTATATCATGGCGTTGGGAGATACTCCGCTGCAGCTTGGGGTGGTGAACAGTCTCGGTAGACTTGCAGGGGCATCTGCTGCTCTGCCAACCGGGTGGTCCGTAGACAGATACGGTCTCAGGAAGACAATCCTCTTTGGAACCTTTCTGATGGCTCTAGGAGCCCTGCTCTTCGCGCTAGCCACAAACTGGATGGTAGTAATTCCGGCAATGACCATCGCCACTTTAGCGGTAAGGGTTCCGAAGTTTTGTGGAGGTGGTGGCATGTGAGGAAAAAAAATAATATACAAGAACCTATTAGTCAATTAAAAGGCGTATTAGAAAAATGGGAAAGGAAGTGAAGGTTGTCAACATAGATGAAGTCGAGGCGGTGACTCCGTATCAATGCACGGTGGAGGGCATCAATGTTAGAAGGCTAGTGACGAAGAGGGGAGTGGGGTCAGATAAGCTTATGGTCGGCGTGATCGAGATCGAACCCGATTGTAAGGGATATCGCTGGGCTTACTCAGAAGAGGAAGGCAACGATGAGGTCTACTACGTTTTAAGGGGGAAGGTAAGGTTACACTATGATGGTAAGCATGTGGACGCCAAGAAAGGAGACGCTATTTTCCTCCCGGCGGGTTGGCGATATCAGCTGGACAATCGGGAGTCTAAGCCAGCCTATCTCATTTACGCACTCACACCCCCCATAGAGTAGCATTAGCGACCGATGAGCGCGTGAAAGCCACTGGAGCGCGCGCCGACGGCAGGATTATCTCCATATTTCCATTCAAAGGTTAAAAGTTGAAGATCCAGAGTTGCGTTAAAAGCTCAGATTTAAGCGTTAACGATTAATTCTAGTTGTTTTGCAACATCATTCAGGCCAAGCTCCTGTAGTCTATCCTTTCTTGGTATTCCTTCGTTGTTCCAGCCTCTCGCTCCATAATATTCATCTAACATTTTATTCAGCCCCGCTTCACCTAGAGCTCTACCCTTTGCAGGTCCGTCTGGCATTGGCTCTTCTAGACATCTCCACGGTAGAATGTCATCCTTCCGGGTTATCCCCTCTCGAACGTTAAATGCTCTTTCCAGATTGTTAATTCTTTCACCGATATCCATAAGCTCCTCAGGACGAGCCCTCATTCCAGTTACAGCTTCCAGCATCTCCGAAACTTGTGGAAGGTGGGTAATTCTCCTCGTAACCAGGCATAAAACTGCACTATCATATACTGCCCTTCGATCCTGTTCGTTTTTTACTAATATTCCCTTACCTACTGGATCAAATCTGATGTTCGATGGCATAGTGATTTCGGTTAAAACTGTTGAACCTCTATTAACGTGACCGCCGCATGGAGAGGTTGCGTAGTTGAGAGCTGCTCCGTATAAGCTTCTGGGAGAATAGCCTGGTATTTCTAGACCCTTAACATGAATGGCAAATTTCTCAGATTCTTTGCCAACCTTTTCAGAAGCTCTTTTTACGCCTTCCGCTAATAGATCGCCAAACCCCTCTCTATTTGCAATCTTTTTGATCAACTCTATCACTACTTGATGATCTCCAAATTTAATTTCGAGCCCCTCTGTGTTCTCCTTATTAATTAATCCTCTTTCATAGCATTCCATCGCGAATGCAACGATATTTCCAGTAGAGAGCGTATCCAAACCCAAATCATCGCAGTATTTATTCGCGAGGGTAATAGCATCTATTGAATCGATTCCGCAATTAGAGCCAAGCATCGATATTGTCTCATATTCCGGCCCCTCTGTAATTATATTACTAAATCCCTCTTTAATTGAAACAATCTTCGAGCAGCCAACAGGGCAACTCCAGCACGAGACATCTTTTTTAACGATTTTTTTTCTCATGAAAGGACCAGTAAGCTTCTCCGCACCTTCAAAAACTCCTGACTGAAAGTTTCTTGTTGGCAGCGCGCCCGAGTAATTAATCAACTCTACCAGTGTAGGAGTCCCATATTTACTATATTCTTTCATCACTTCTTTTGCTTCCTTGTAAACACGTTCGGCGACATCCTTTAGTTTTTCTGTATCTCTGACTTCAACATCGCCTGTTCCCCGGACAGCTATAGCCTTTAGATTCTTAGAGCCCATTATAGTACCTGTTCCGCACCTGCCAGCGGTTCTTCTTTCATGCACGATGCATGCAAACCTTACTAATTTCTCCCCTGCAGGTCCTATACACGCCACACTTACGGTTTCATCTTTGAGATCTTTCTTTATATATTTCTGCGTTAAATCCGTTGATAAACCCCATAGGTGACGCGCATCTTTAAATTGAACATTCATGTCATTTATCCACAGGTAAACGGGCCTCTCCGATCTTCCCTGTATGATCACCCCATCAAAACCGGCAAATTTTAAGTTTGGACCAAAGTCTCCGCTGGCTAATGAAACTGCGTATATTCCGGTGAGAAAAGATTTCGTAACGACACCAAATTTAGTTGCTGCGGGCGCTCGGGTTCCGGTAAGTGGACCTGTCACAAACATTAGCCTGTTATTAGGACTTAAAGGGTTTAAGCTTGGTTCAACCTCTTCCCAAAGTATTCGAGCACCTAAACCTCTGCCTCCGATATAATGCGCAGTCAAATCCTTTCTTAGCGGCTCTATGCTAATCGTTTTCTCGGTTAGGTCAACTCGTAGAATCTTACCAACGTAGCCGTAGTATCCGTGTGGCAAGGCTAACTTCTCCCCTTGAAGAGCGATTTAGTAACCGCATATCTGGCTCTTTGGGCTAATATATTTGAGGTAACAAGTTCTAATGCATTAAATGGGCAGGCCTTAATACACTCAAGGTCACCCTCACAGAGATCACAGGCAATCACAGTTTTTTTATCGACGTGAAATGTCAGGGCTCCAAACTCGCAAGCTCCTAAGCACCAACCACAACCGTCACATTTCATTTCATCCACGAATACTACGCCGTTTTCTTCACTTTGTCTTAAGGCACCGCGAGGACAGCATCGAACACATGTAGGTTTTTCGCAGAAGCGGCAAACTAACGCTGTGTTGATCACCAGCCCAAGTGTAACTACTCTGATTCGAGACTTCCGCGGATTGTACAGGTTTTCTTTTACTTCAGAGCAAGCTAACTCGCATATTCTACAACCCGTACATTTTTCCGCGTCACAAGTAATAAATTTGTGCAGTATCATCATCTCAAAGTTATGAGACAACATGAAAAAGAGTCAAATTAAATATTTATATTTTACATCTCAAAATAGAGTGTGTTAGGAGGTAGATTAGGTGCATGCTGTAGAGAAGATTTTGGCGAAAGCAGCTGGAAAGAAGAAAGTTCAAGCTGGTGAAATAGTGAATGCAAAAGTTGATGTTGCCATGGTTCACGAGAGAGCTGGACCAAGGGTTGCAGATCATTTCGAAGAGCTTGGGGCGGAGAAGGTTTTTGATGAGAGCAAGGTTGTCATCACATTCGACCACAATGTTCCACCCCCGACAGTTGAGAACGCTGAGGCACAAAAGAAGTTTAGATCTTTCATTAAAAAATACGGGTTTATCAAGGTTTATACTGGTGGAACTGGAATCTGTCATCAATTAGTGCCCGAAAAGGGCCACGCTTGGCCAGGCGCAGTTATTGTCGGCACAGATTCCCACACAACTACATATGGAGCCTTTGGATCATTTGCAACCGGCATCGGACACACGGAGATGGCCTCCGTTCTTGCACTCGGTGAACTTTGGTTAAGAGTGCCTGAAGCTATGAAGTTCAACATCACAGGCAAAACACCTCCAATTGTAATGGCGAAAGACATCGCCCTGAAAATAGCTGGCCAAATCGGGGAGGAGGGTGCGCTCTACAAGGTCATGGAGTTTGCTGGGCCGATAATTGAGGAGATGAGCATAGATGGGCGAATGGTTTTCACCAATATGTCGGTTGAGATGGGAGCCAAGGCTGGCTTTATGGAGCCAGACGAGAAAACTTTAGAGTATGTAAGCAAGCGGACAGGAAAGAATTACCCACCCATCACTACAGACAAAAACTACGAATATGGAGACATTATAGATGTTGACGTAAGCCTACTTGAACCTCTAGTTGCATATCATCATAGCGTGGCGAACGTTAAGCCAGTGACCGAATTTGAGGGAACGGAGATCGATCAGGCCCTACTAGGAACCTGCACAGGAGGCAGGATGGAAGATTTAAGGATTGCTGCAAAAATTTTGAAGGGACAAAAGGTGAACCCAGACACAAGATTGATAGTGATCCCAGCTTCAGCTGAGATCTATCTTGACGCTATTCAAGAGGGTCTAATAAATACCTTAATCGAGGCGGGTGGAATTGTCTGCCCGCCAGGTTGCGGACCATGCACTGGTGGACATATGGGCGTACTTGCTGCTGGCGAGGTCTGTTTATCTGCGGCTAATAGGAACTTTAAGGGCCGAATGGGTAGCGTTGATTCCCTCCTTTATCTGGCTTCTCCGGCTACGGTAGCTGCTTCAGCTATAGAAGGAAAGATAACAGATCCCAGAAAATATCTGAAAAGAAGGTTATCCACATGACAAGAGGTCGAGTTTGGAAGTTCGGCGATAATATAAATACCGACATAGTATATCCAGGCCGATATTTGAAGAGTTTCCTTCCTCCAGAAGAGATGGCTAAGCATGCCATGGAAGGTGCTGGCCCAGACTTTTCCAAAAATGTCCAACCCGGAGATATTATAGTCGCAGGAAGAAACTTCGGATGCGGTTCAAGCAGAGAAGAGGCGGTTACAAGTCTAAAAGCAACAAGGATTGGCGGGATAGTGGCTGAATCATTTGCGAGAATCTTTTTCAGAAATGCAGTCAATGTCGGTCTGCCAGTTTTGGAGTGTAAAGGGATAACTCAAAGGGTTAAGGGCGGTGACATCCTTGAAGTTGAGTTCAAAACAGGGTTAATTAAGAACGTATCCACAGGTGAGGAGATCAAAACTTTACCTCTACCAGACTTTATGATGATGATCTTAGATAAGGGAGGACTAATACCATACACGAAAGAGAAGCTCAGTCTTATGAAGAAAGAGAAACATACGTCCAAGTCATATAGAAGCTGAAGGCACGGGACTTAGGTCTGCAATCGAGCATTAAAGGAAGCGTCTATAAAGAGCAAATTTCAATTCTTTTTTCATACCACAGCGAACGAAGAAACTCGCGAGCCAGAATTATTGTACGGTAACGGGTATACACAGGTTGATTCATTCCTCCACCAGTTTCTTCAGCCTCTTGCCAACAGCATCAATAAACTCCTCTGTTGTGGCAACTTTTTTTGCTGGTGGGTCTGAGATCTTGGCGAGGTCGCCTGTCATTATTCCATCAATCTCAATTGTCTCCTTTACCGCCCTTTCCAGCTTATCGGTGAATTCTATTAGCTCAGGTATGTTATCCAGTTCTCCTCTCTTCCTAAGGGCACCAGTCCATGCAAATATAATTGCCGTTGAGTTTGTGGAGGTCTTTTCTCCCTTGAGGTGCTTGTAGTAGTGCTTCTGAACAGTGCCGTGGGCGGACTCGTACTCAAAGTATCCATGGGGTGAAACCAGTACAGAGGTCATGAGTGCCAAGCTGCCGTATACCGAGCCAAGGAAATCAGACATAAGATCGCCATCATAGTTCTTGCATGCCCAAAGAAAACCTCCTTCTGACCGCACAACCCTTGCGATAGCATCATCTATGAGAGTATAGAAGTATGTTATTCCAGCTTCAGCGAACTTGTCCTTATACTCTTTTTCATATATCTCCTCAAACATCTCCTTGAATCTTGCATCATAGGTCTTGGATATTGTGTCCTTCGCTGCAAACCACAGATCAACCTTCTGGTCGAATGCGTAGGCGAAGCATGCCCTTGCAAAGCTCTCTATGGATGAATCCATATTGTGAATTCCCTGGATTACTCCTGGCTCATTAAACTTTTGGATGGACAATCTTATCTCCTCGCCTTTTTCAGGTTTATATACGAGTTCCGCCACACCCGGACCATCAACCCTGACTTCTACGTTCTTGTATACATCGCCATAAGCATGCCTTCCAATAATGATTGGCCTTTTCCAGAACTTCACTGCAGGTTCGATGTTTTTGAGAATTATTGGTGTGCGAAAGACCGTACCATCGAGAATTGCCCTTATTGTAGCGTTGGGACTCTTCCACTGCAGCGTCAAGTTGTATTCCTTAACCCTCGCTGCATCGGGAGTTATTGTGGCACATTTCACACCCACACCATACTTCTTTATTGCTTCAGCGGCCTGAATGGTTATTTGGTCGTCGGTCTCGTCCCTATTCTTGAGGCTAAGGTCATAATACTCCGTTTTAAGGTCAATGTACGGTAGTAGAAGCTTCTCCTTAACCATGGCCCACATAATACGTGCCATCTCGTCTCCATCAATCTCCACCAGCGGTGTCTTCATCTCTATTTTCTTTGCCACATGACCACCCTACTTGTATATTTTCTGTATTTCATAGTGTTTAGGGATATGTTTCATATATTCTATTCGTAAGTTCCACCCATTCTAAACGCGTGCCCTAAACATGCTTAAATAGCGCGCTCTTGTAGCTTCGACGGTTTCCGATGAAGTTTTTGCCCGGAACTACTCAGCCGGTGGTACAAGGTATAGTAGAGTAAACGGATGCGCAATTAGGACTGATTTTCCTCTTCTATTAATTAGGGTTTTGTAGTCACATGTCAGATTTATGAAAAGAGTACCTTGAGGTGTCAATAACACTAAAATTCTTGTCACGATGCTCTGTAAAAACCTGGTGTCGTAAACAAAATAGGCTATAGTTACTATACTATCAACAAGAAACCTCCCGGCTGCTATGGTATACTTAGCATCAATGGTATCTTTACTTTTGCTAGGAATATTACCATTATATTATTGATGAGCTCAAACCGAGGCCAGATTTTCTTCATTAGGGGATCACGGTCAACCATTGGAAGTTCTAATCTATAACCAGATCTATTCGTTAAAATCCTCTTGTATCCATTTTCATTAGGAGTCTCCATGCGTAGAATGCAAATCCATAAGGTGACCTAATCCATGCTTTCCTACCCTTTAGCCCCAATTGTTGAAGCCTCTTTATGAGTAATTGAACCTGTGTACTCTCGCTGACACCATCGCGCCGAAAAAGGCGAAAACACGATTTCCTTGAAAGTTCAAATTATCCGATCTCAGCCTCTTTGAACCTACCCACAATCTGCTCTAGATGCATACAGGTATGGACCAAAAGTAAAAGTTGTGAACAATCTTATTTCAAAGCTTTTATCGGCTAAGTAACGGCAAATCTGCTCAACGGTTGGTGCCACATATTGTGCGCTAATAACAACCTTCACTTTGCGCCATTCCAATACCTCTATTACTTCCTTGATTTCCATTGACAGCTTTGCAAGTGCTGTTAGAGCCAATGCAAGCATAGTCTTACCGCCTGTTGGTGTTTTATCAATAATTACTGTCTTCGAGCCCAAGACCTTAACCAAAGAACCAAGATATAAAGCAAATGTGAGTAATCCACAACATCTTTGCTTTAAACGTTCGTATGCTGTTTTTTATCAGAATTTCTATCCTCTATCTATGGGTGATCCATTCCACCTCGAATTATTTGATAGGATTTCATAGCTCTTACGTTTATGCAATACAACGTCATTTATCGAGGCCATTATGTGAGGAACAAATAAGCTATTAAAGTCCATTAGATCGCAAGTGACGTAATCTGTAAGTACAGGGTTGTAACCTACTAATACAACCCCGGTCCTTTTGGAGTGGGATTAAGTAGACCCTCTCCTTCGCCATCCACTATTCCAGTAACAATTGTTAGAAACTTTCTCCCTTAAACCGATTTATCGATTGCCCAGCGGAAAAACCCGTCGAGAAGAGTGAGAGCACGCGATAAGTTTAAATTTTAATAAACGGAAACATTTGCAATGCCAGATCAAAGGTGCCATAGATGGAAACACTAACCCACGACTTAGTTATCGTTGGGGCGGGTATAGCTGGTCTGAGGGCTGCTATCGCTGCTGCAGAGGTTAGCAACAAAGTTGATGTAGCTGTCGTTTCGAAGGTTTACCCCGTACGCTCGCATTCTGTTTGCGCACAAGGCGGAACAAATGCTGTACTAAGAGAAGGGGATTCATATGACCTCCATGCCTGGGACACGGTTAAGGGGGCGGATTTCCTAGCAGATCAAGACATTGTGGAGTTTTTTGTCAGACAAGCACCCAAGGAAATCATTATGTTAGAACATTGGGGATGCCCTTGGAGTAGGGACTCTGATGGAAAAATTGATCAACGTCTCAGTGGTGGCCAAAGTTTCCCGAGAGGAAGGACCTGTTTCGCGGCAGATATGACAGGCCTTCTTGAAATGCACACATTGTATGGAAAAGCCACAACTCATGAAAACATAACCTTTTACGATGAATGGTTTGTTACCTCTCTCATCGTCGAGGAAAACATCGCCAAAGGCTTAACAGTCATAGAATTAAAGACTGGAGAAATTCATGCGCTACGCGCGAAAGCCGTCATAATGGCGACTGGCGGCTGCGAGCGCATATACGAGTTTACAACGTTTTCACACACAGCGACTGGTGACGGAATGGCCATGGCTTATCGCGCTGGGGTGCCTCTAAAGGATATGGAGTTTGTCCAGTTTCATCCCACAGGCCTTGTGCCCTCAGGAGTACTGATAACAGAAACTGCTCGTGGTGAAGGGGGGTACTTAATTAACGCCAAAGGTGAGCGTTTTATGAAACGCTACGCTCCTGACAGAATGGAGTTAGCTCCACGTGACATAGTAGCTAGATCAGAGACAATCGAAATCCAAGAGGGACGTGGATTGGAAGGTCCCTATGGTCCTTACATAGCCTTGGACCTTAGCCATTTAGGTGAGGAGAAGATAAACGAGAGGCTACCCCTCATACGTGATGTCGCAATCAAGCTCGGTGGAGTAGATCCTGTTGAAGAATCCATACCCGTTAAACCAGCAGCCCACTACTCCATGGGAGGAGTTCATGTTAACATAAGGACAGAAACGCCGGCTTCAGGACTTTACGCCGCTGGTGAATGCTCATGCTTGAGTGTGCATGGAGCAAACAGGCTCGGTGGGAACTCCACGTCAGATTGCCTAGTTTTCGGCGCTGTTGCTGGCGAAGAAGCTGCTAAACATGCCTTATTAAACAATTTTCGAGAACTTCCACGCGACAAAATCTTAGCAGAGGAGAGGAGAGTCTTTGATGAGGTTTTGGGCAGTGAAGGAAACGAGAGAGTTCCTGTCCTAAGAGATGAGATGAGGCGCATCATGAACGAGAAAGTCTGGATATTCAGGAAGGGCGATGGACTCGAGAGTGCCTTGAAGGAAATAAGGCAGCTTAAGGAGAGGTTCAAGAGTATAAGAATTGAAGATGAAGGTAGACCCTTTAACACATGGCTCGTAGAAGCCCTACAACTTGACTTCACCTTGGACCTAGCCGAGGTTACAACAATCAGCGCCCTCGCTAGGACAGAATCCAGAGGGGCTCATTCCAGGCTTGACTATCCAAAACGTGACGATGAGAACTGGTTAAAGCATACGCTAGCCTACTATACGAAAGATGGCCCGAGGCTTGACTACATTCCAGTAACGATAACCAAATGGCCTCCAGCCAAGAGGGCTTATTAGGAGGGCTTATTATGACTGCTGAGAAAGAGAAAATTACCGAATTCAGGATACACCGTTTTGATCCTGAAGGAAACAAGAGTTACTTGTCCGTATATAAAGTGCCTACACGTGTAGGAATGACCATACTTGATGGTCTCAACTATATCAAAGACAATCTCGATGGGACGCTTACCTTTAGGCAGCAATGCAGAATGGGGCAATGCGGAAGTTGTGGAGTCACGGTTAATGGAAAACCGGTGTTGGCATGTTACACGCAAGTGCTTCAACTCGGAGCCGATGTCTTAGAAATTGAGCCTCTTCCCAACATGCCAGTTATAAAGGATCTAGTCGTTGATGTTCACCCCTTCCTCGAGAAGTATATGAAAATTAAGCCGGTTTTGATAAAGGCTGAAGAAGAGCTTAAGAAGCCCACCGAATTCATTCAAATGCCAAGCGACCTCAAGAAGTACTGGGATGAATCTATATGTACGAAGTGCTCTCTCTGCTACGCGTCTTGTCCAGCTGCAATAGACAAGGAATTCCTTGGACCTTCAGGCTTAACCACCAACTATAGATTTATCGTAGACACGCGTGATGATGGGCTGAGCGAGAGATTGAAAAACGCGTCTGAAACTATATGGCTCTGCACCTCGTGCAGTTCTTGTACACTAAGTTGTCCAAAAGAGATTGACTGCTCGACTATGTTAGATAACGAGCGTAGCCTCATAGTGGAAGAAGGCGTCCTTGTGCCGAGAACCGCTAAAGACGTATTGACCAGCGCCTTTAAGTATCACAATCCTCTGCGCATGTCTCCAGGGAAGAGAACAGAGTGGAGCAAGGGGCTAGAAATCAAAGAGCTTCCAGTGGTCGGAAAGACGAAGGTCCTATACTTTGTGTGCTGTTCACCATCCTACGATGCGGGGAATCAAGAAATCGCTAGGTCTATAGCTCAAATATTTAGAAAGATGAATGTCGACTTTGCAATATTGGGAAATGAGGAATGGTGCTGTGGGGATCATATACTGCGACTTGGCGAAAAAGGTTTATTCGAGGTGCTTGCAGACCATAACGCCTCTCTATTCAAAAAATACAATTTTGACACAATTGTAACAACGTCACCCCACTGCTACCACACCTTCAAAAACGACAAGCCCTATACGGACATCGGACTCAACGTCCAGCACTACACTCAATTCATTGCAGAAGCTATTGAGAACAAGAGGCTTAGACCCCTCAAGGCAATTAAGAAGAAAGTCACTTATCATGATCCATGTTTCCTAGGCAAGCGAAGCGGTATCTATGATGAGCCAAGGGAAATATTGAAGTCGATACCGGGTTTAGAACTCGTTGAAATGGGCAGATCAAGAGAAAACAGCTTTTGCTGCGGAGGAGGAGCCGGAAGAGTCTGGACAGAGGAGGCAACCCCTGAAAAGCGACCCTCTGTGAACAGGGCTAAAGAAGCTCTAGAGCTCGGAGTTGAGGTGATAGCCACCGCTTGTCCCTTCTGTATAACCACTTTAGAGGACGCAGTAAAGGTCTTAGACGTAGAAGACAAAATCGCTGTAATGGACATTTCGGAACTAGTTAAGGAAGCAACAAGCGCGCTCCTACTTTAAGAAGTTTGGCGTTCATTACGCGTGATGTGGGAGAAATGAGTGTAACTGACAATGAACTTAGAAAAACGGCAGAGGAGCTTTTGCGTGAAATGTGGAAGACCCTGGACACCAGAGAAGGATTCGCCACGATCATCTGGAACATAAGGCGCAAGCTCACCAAGTTCCGCCGTCACTATAGCAAAGGCAGATACGACAAAGCCCTAGAGGAGATCGCAGACGTGGACTTCATCATAGGCGTCATCAGACACTTCACAGAAGCCAAGCTGAAAAGCAAGCTTAAAAAAGATGATCCTGATGTTGTGGCCTATTAAGTTCAACCTAGCATGCTTGGTTCAAAATTAAGTTTAATGTTTTTGTGACCTTTCTTAGGGGTGTTCGGTGAAGGCTGGGGAGTACTGTTCTCTTCAGGTGTTGTTTGAAAGTCTTAACCCTGCGCTTGTTAGGGATGTGCTGATGGGCGCCTATCATGGGGCTGGTCCTGGCAGGCCTCCCTTCAACCCTTTAGGGCTGTTTCGTCTCAAGCTCCTGATGGCCTTGAAGGGCTATGGCTCCCAGAGGGCCTTGGAAAGAGACATCAGGGTTGACGAAAGGCTTAGGGGGCTCTGCCGCTTCAATGAACGCATTCCAAGCCCATCGTGAGGTTTGAGCGCAGAATCGGCTTCAAGAGGTTGAAGATGCTCATAGACCATGCCATAGACGATCTCACTTGGAGGGCTAGGTGCAGAAGGGATCCCCAAAACCCTTCAAGGGGATGGCTTGACAAGGATGCCAGGGTCGGCAGGGGCGTGAGAGGCCTGATCATAGGCTACAAGGTTCACCTAGCATACGACGCTGAAACGGACATGCCCTTGGCGTTCAGGGTTGCGCCAGCCAACGAGAACGAGAAGAGGCAGGCTGCAGCCCTGCTAAGCGACGTGGCAGAGAGGGTTGGAGTTGAGGCCGTTGTCTGCGACAAGCAATGCTCAAGCCGCAAGGTACGGGATTTCATAAGGACTTTGGGCGCCAAGCCAGTCATACCACACCCTGAAAACCAAATGAGGGGCGTCAAAGGATTGTTAAGGGTTAACAAGAGGTTAAGGGTTCACGACCCGAGGGGCCTAGGGGGCTCTACAGGCTGAGGGGCTCAGTGGAGAGGCTGAGCTCTAGGCTGACAGCTCTCCTAAATAAAACAACCTTCAAGGGTTTGAAGGCGGCGGCGCAGATCTCGTACGCCCTACTCACCGTGTTGCTCATAGCCCAAACAGCGAGGAGCATAACATACTTCATTTAACGATTTTCCTACAGGGGTAGTTGGGGCACTTCCTGCACAGGCAGTCCTCAGGCACGGTTTCCTCCAGCCTTCGAAGCCTCCTCACCATGCGCTCCAGCCGATGCACCGACACCCCTTCTCCTCGATGAGCTTAGCCAGCCACAGCTCCAGCTTTGGTTCATCTATCAAGGAGAGGTGCTCCGCATGGGATATGGTGAGGGCGCTGGTTTTCCCACGTGGGAAACTCAACCTCTCCCGAACCCTTGGATGCAGCACTCTCAGCCTGTCGCTGACGTAGCTGCAGCTCTTGCCGATCTTCTCGGCGATCCGAACCATGGTCCAACCCCTCTCGATCAGACGCTTGTAGCCCCGGGCCTCAGCAATTGGGTTGATGTGGACGTTTCGCTGGAGGTTCTCCACACATTTTAATAAGAAGTCTTCCTCGTCCGAGACCTGCCATACGAGGGTAGGGATCGTCTTCCAGCCAAGCCTCCTGCAAGCCTCCAGCCTATGCAACCCAAAAACCAGCTCATAGCTGTCGCCCAAGGGCCTAACCACCACGGGCTGAAGTAAGCCAGCCTCCTCAATGGACTTGGCGAGGTCCTCAACCACACCCTCGTCAAGATCCCACAAACAAAACTCGCCAGGCCTAATCCTATCGACCTCAACCTCCGCAATCATAAAAAATCAGAAAACAAAATAAAACTGTTGAAGATTAACCTTTCGTTTATGACTCCTCACACACGCGAATTTTGAACCAAGCATATATGCGTGTTCTAACTAAAACACAGAAAAAAGGCGGTTAATCAATATTCTAGAATCTACGTGAGCGTTGTTATGAATACGTGCTCTCTTTTTGAGCTCTCTCGGGTTTTCATTCGAAACCCTCTAGCGTCTTTTTCACCCACTCAGCTACGTCCTTCGTAGAGCTATGTCAGTATTGTTGAATTGCTTCATCCTGTGAAGGAATGTTCGCTACCGTTTCGGCCAAGAAGTAGAGATCGAACTCATCAATCAATCTATGGAGCTTAGTGAGGTCAAGTGCACCGTAATTGGGATCGATCAAAGAGATCGAATCAGATAAGTCTTTTGTTATCTTTGTTTGTAAGCGCATTTTCTCCTCTGCAGAGACTCCCCTACTGAAGCCTGTAGACGCGATCTCTGTGGGCTTTGAGTTTGTAGATAAGAAGCAATTCCCTTGTTGGCACACTGACCACTATGTTGTTAATATACCTGCGAGAAGACCAGTTACTGTCCATACACAATTCATAGGGCAATCTCTTCTCTCCGTGTTCATGAAAAACGTTTGCGAAGTTAGCAGACAGAAGATCCAGAAGTATTTCCTTGCCATTTTGTGTGAGCTTCACGTATCGTGAAAATGTCCCGTTCGAAAGTTCTTCGCGTGGGATCTAACCGCAATTATCTACTGCAATTGCCTTTGCCTTAGCCATTTTCCTCATCTTTGACTATTAAGTCTATATCAATAGATTCTAACTATGGATTGTAGGAATATACTGCCCACCCCCCGACAAGCACCGTGCTCACGTTTATTGACTTGTACCTCAAGTCAATACGAAACAGCTCAGCCCTGGCTAGTCTTCCAGCTCTACTCTCTGAGTCTTGCAAGAAACTCAAAACTCCCTGTCTCAAATCTTAGAATAAAGCTCAATTGCCAACTCTCTTCCAATCGTACCATAACAAACTAGCCACGGTCAACTCATACCCAAGTTTTTCATGGTCTATCACCGCAGAGTATCGTAGACCCTATAGCACCGTTCGTGGAATCTGAGCCCCTGCTACGCTGGAGATATCTCGTAACTCCTCTATTTCTGTTTGTGATGTTATTAGCAGGGGATAAGAAGGCTTATGAGAAAAGTGATCAAGTCTTTGCTATATTCAACACTCTTTTTAACACATCAAACTTTAAAGGAGAGATTTCAATTTTAGCTTGTGGTTGTTCCTTCCTTCTGCCACTTTTCGGAAGGCCGTGGGTATCGTAGCCAGCAGGGATTTTGACCGTTCAGCTACGTCTAAATAGAATTTAGTGGCTTTCTCCTCAAGCTCTATGGCCCTCTTTAAAGCATCATGATAGCTCATGCCTTCTTTCCATGTCGTTTCAGCTAGGTAGTTGCTTAGATTTATTTGGATGAAGCATGCTTCGATGGCGTCGGTGATGGTCTCCTGATAGGTTCTCGTAACCAGCACCTTATTCTTCTTGCTTTCTTTAGCAAAAGCTAGAAATGTTTCTTTGCCTTCCGGGTATTTTTCAGCCAGCTGTTCGTAAAATTTTGAGGAATTGTCCTCGAGCTTCTCGGCGAAACTGACGATGGCGGAACACGTCGTTGGCTCCCCCATCCTAGAACCACCTCTGAATAACGACCTTGCTTTCGGTGAAGAAGCGGATTGCCTCTTGGCCCTGCCCGTGTAGTGTTCCGAAGAAGGAGTCCTTCATTCCGCTGAAAGGAAAGAACGCCATCGGAGCAACTATCCCTATGTTGACGCCTATGTTGCCACACTGAACCCTATACTGGAACTCCCGAGCCCATTTCCCGCTTGAAGTGAAGATGGACGCTGCGTTGCCGAAAGGACTACTGTGAATCATTTCTATTGCCTCATCGAAGCTTTTTGCCCTCATAATGCTTGCCACAGGACCGAAGATTTCTTCTCTTCCAATGGTCATGTCCGGTGTAACATCCTCGAAGGCTGTCGGATTAAGGAAGCATGTGTGAGGCCAGTCTCCGACGAGTTTTACGTTTCTGCCGTCAAGGCTGAGCCTCGCTCCCTCCTCTATACCCTTCTCTATAAACCCCGTGACCTTTTCCTTTTTGCTCTTGTCACGTAGGGGCCCCATCTGGACCGATTCATCAAGCCCGTAGCCGACTCTTATATTGAAGGCTGCGTCGATAAACGCGTCTACGACCTTCCTATAAAACGCGTTATATTCGTGCTCGTTAAGGCCTTCTCCCGCAACAATGAGGTTGGCGCCTGATAGGCATCGTTGCCCCGTATTCCCATAGAAAGATGTCATGCAAGCTGCTATGGTTCTTTCTAAGTCGGCATCCGGCATCACCAGCAGAAAGTTCTTTGCACCAGCCTGGGAAATGACCCTCTTGCCGGTTTCACCGCACCTTCTGTAAATAACATCCCTTCCCACAGGCGTGGACCCAACAAAGCATATTCCTTCGATGTCAGGATGATCTAGCATACCTGATACCACCGTTCTTCCCCCATTAACTACGTTCCATACACCCGATGGAAAGCCAGCTTCTTCCATCAATTCAGCTATTTTCGCCTGACTAATGGGGTCTTCACTGGAAGGCTTTATGATAATGCAGTTGCCGGTGGCGACGGCGTAGGGCGCAAACCAGAGGGGCACCATGAAGGGGAAGTTAAAGGGACCTATTATCCCAAAGACTCCTATCGGCTGTCTGATAACGTATTCGTCAATGCCCGCCGCAATATCCTCGAGGTTGTATCCCATCATCAACGACGGGATTCCAGTGGCAACCTCCACGTTTTCGATCCCTCGCCTTGTTTCTCCTCGGGACTCGTCAATGGTCTTTCCATGCTCCATCGTCTGAATCCTACTCAACTCCTCAAAGCGTTCCTCCATCAGCTCCTTCAACCTAAAGAGGCATCTCGCTCGGGCAAGTGGAGGGGTTCTTCTCCACTCAGGGAAAGCCTCCTTAGCTGCCTCCACAGCCATATTTATTTCATCCCTAGTTGAGATAGGGACCTTCGCTATGACCTTACAAGTGGCCGGATTCACAACGTCTATGACCTCCCCCTCATACTCAACCCACTCTCCACCAATGTAGTTTCTAAGGGTCAAGACTTCTTTTATTGGCTCCTCTAAAATTGCCATTCCTTGGTCACTTCCTTCAACATGCGCGCGATATCACCTACTGGGGAAAAGAATGAATAATTAAAGTTAAGTTGCCTTTGATTTTTCAACCTCTTTTACCGCTCTCCCAAGGGTTTCTAGAGCGTTGTCGACGTGTTCCTCTCTAATAGTCAGTGGCGGCTGAATTCTTATGACGTTAGACCAGAAACCTCCAATACCAACTATAAGACCATAGTCAGCGCACAACGTACGAATCTTTTTACACTCTTCAGCGCCGGGCTCCTTGGTATTTTTATTCTTTACTATCTCAACTCCGATCATCAAGCCCTTGCCTCTTGCCTCGCCGATTATCTCGTACATGCTCTCCATCTCCTTCAGTCTCTTCATTAATAGGGTTCCCATCTTCTCTGCATTCTCCCACAGCCTATTCTCAACAATGTAGTCGATGGTTGCGCTGGCTGCGGCGCACATCACTGGATTTGCACCCCATGTTGAGAAGTGGTCACTAGGCTCAAAGGAGTCGCCTATTTGTCCTGACGCGACGACGGCAGAGATTGGCCATCCGTTTCCGAGCGCCTTTGCCAGGATCATCACATCTGGTTTGACTTTGTAGGTTTCAGCACCCCACATTTTTCCGGTTCTGCCAAGGCCTGTTTGAACCTCATCCAGTATCAATAGTATACCATACTTATCGAGAACCTTTCTCACTTCCTGGAAGTATTCTTTAGGTGGAGTCACGATTCCACCGACCCCGAGAATGGTTTCAGCTATGTATGCGGCTACATCCCTTGAAGAGCCAAAGTTTATAATGTCTTCGATCATTTTCGCGCATTGGATGTGACAATTGGGATATTCGTACCCAAGACTGCAGCGGTAGCAATATGGAGCTGGAACATGAATCGCACCAGGAGCGTATGGGCTCATAACATAGGATTTGGAGTAAGCCGCCACTGGAGTGCCTATTGAGTGCGCACCGTAGGTTCGTCCGTGGTAGCAGCCGTGTAAAGTGAGGATTTCGTGTTTCTTAGTGTATCTCCTCACCATTTTTAATGCTACGTCAGTTGCTTCTGAACCACTGGTGTGAAACGTTGCCTTACAAGGTTGGAACGGTGCTATAGCAGCGAGCTTTTTGGCTAGCTCAAGTGGGGGAACCGTATAGTAGGACTGAGATGAACAGTGTACCAGCTTCTCCATCTGCTTTTTCACAGCCTCTTGAACCTTAGGGTTGTTGTGACCAGCGTTTACTGTGGCTATCCCAGCCCAAAAGTCAAGGTATTTTCTGCCCTCCATATCATTTAAGAAGACATCGTTGGCCTCAACCAAGACTAAGGGAAATGGCTCACCAAAGCTCGTTATAACGTACTGACAATACTCTTTTACGAAACCTTCTTTTTGACTCAATATTTTGCCTCCTCACGGAAATATGTGACAAGTTATATTAGGTTTTTTGCATCACGATTTGAACCCAAGACTCCTTCGCATTTCTTAATCTCTAGCGTGAAGTAGCTATTTACGAAGTTTCCTCACTATGAACATAGTTCAAACACCCTAAACGAACGCCACCCGATTTTTCATCACACTGATAAGTGGACAGAAGTTGTAACCAAAAAATCTAAAAATGATGAAAAATTAACTCCAATAGACGTAATAAAGAATGTATGTACAATTAACTGATAAAGTTACTACTGTAACAGACTCTGATCAAGGCGTAGATCGTGCAATAGCTCTAAAGTCTCGCTCGTTACGTAGCCTATATCGTGATCGTGAAGGACCTTATTGCTGAGGAAGAGAGGTTTCGAGATTTTTTAAACACATCGCTAACTTAGTAGACTGTTTCAATGTGTCTTTCGTCGAAGGAAAAGGCTTTAAACGAAGCCCGAAGCTATGAAGAATATTCCAAGTGTTATCATCACTAAACCTGACAGCAGCCTCAAGACTTTGCCATGGCGCTGTTGCCACTTTTCCAGCGAGAATCCCGTTGCCCTTCTTCGTGACGCAAAGACGAGGATAACCATTAGAGGAAGAGTAAATGCCATGTTGTAAATAAGTAGATACACGAAACCTTCTGCGAAAGTCATATTTTGAGCCAGCATTCCTAAGATGAAAACGTAAATTTCTCCCGTACATGGAAACTCGAAAAGGCTCACCAATAATCCTGCGACGAACGCAGAAGGAATGGTGGCTTTACGCATCCACTTCCTGACAGTTACCCACTGGGATGCGGCCATTCTCAAACTGGGTCCTCGACCGTGCCAAAAGTAGTCCTTAACATTAACGACTCCTAGTAGGATCAGAAGCAATGCACCTATTTTCGCCACTAAATGAGGAAAAGAGGTTATCGCAATTATCTTGAGGGTGCCGAGGCCTATCATTAGGTATGCCAAATACACAGCCGCGATGTAGACTGATCCTATCAATAGAACTCTTCGTTTTGTCTGTTCAAAAGAGACCCTGCTCATAATCATGAGGAAGGCTATGAAGAAGATCAAGACCGCGAAGGCACAGGGGTTAATGCCATCCAGCAACCCCCCGACCACGATCAGGGTTAGAATCGAACTTAAGGGAAGGGGAGTTACATCCTGTTTTACGATACATTCCGTGACGGAACGCTCAATGTTACATTCTCTGATCTGTCCCTCTTCATCCATTACCACGTATAGTTCACGCAATGAATCCCTAAAGACAACGATTTTTTGATACTCTTCTATGTGGTTCGTCAAAAAGTCAGTTATGATCTTAAGGGGAACATAATTGATAAACAGGAACTTCCCATTGATGCTCACCACAAGGGTTCCGTGCATAAATTCCGGAACACCTAAATTCCGATAAAGTTCATCCAGATCCCTACGAGCTTCGGGGCTATCAAGAGACCTCACCCAAACGTCCAGGACACCAGCGTCGTGAAGTGCCGTCTTCACTTCATCAATATACTGATAAGAGGGACAAGTCGGGCATAAGGAAGGCGCATAAACCACTGCCCTCGCGGCTGACGCCGCATAGACAGTTACAGAGGCATGTAAAAAGAAGAAGGCACCCAGAATAAGATAAAATACCTTCGCGTTCATTCTCGCACAGTTAAGAGCATCTTAAATCACTATTTGAGCTTTTCGCCTTAGGACTACCCAGAAGGTAGCGCACCATGAGAAATAACAGAGGCACTTAACCTAAGTTAGCTACAGTGGTAAAGGCTTCATCACATAATTGAATTTTTCAGTCTCCTCATTGATTACCTCAATTTTGTGTTACACTTAGGACAGAAATATTGGGTCACGGTTTTTTACGGCACTTATTTATAATCTCCTTAAAGACGTCATCGGAGATCGGTGACTTTCTTTTCACAGATTCTTCCTTAACCTCCTCTAAAACCTTATTTATTTCTTCTTCAGAAAGATCTAGGCCCAACCTTTTTAACTTATACAGGATTGAATCGCGCCCGCTTTTCTTCCCTAAAATAATTTCTACTTCCTTCTGACCCACCAAATCCCAACGGTAGGGGTACACAACTAAAGGCTTGTTCGCCTCCTTGACCCTTGACCACCAAGTTGCTACGATTCCCGATTCTGTTCTAAAGGCTCCGTCTCCAACAAGAGCCTTGTGAGGTGGCATCTTTATGCCCGAGAGCTTTTCAATGAGCTTCGACAACTCGTAGAGCTTCTCGTACTTTAGATCTAACTTGACTCCGTAAAGTGCTTGAAGGGCGAGCGTTACCTCAGCCAAATCTGCATTCCCCATTCTCTCGCCGATGGCGTTAACGGTTGTGTGGACTATCTCGGCGCCTTCGCAAACAGCTGCTAGGGTGTTAGCCGTTGCCAGTCCAAAATCGTTGTGGAAGTGGGCCTCAATTGGCTTGTTTATTTTTTCGCGAGCCTTTCTGGTGAAGTAGCGGATGGCCTCAGGCGTACAAACTCCAAACGTATCGACAAGAACTAACGAGTCCATATGCCCCTTGGTCGCCACATTGTTTATTATCTTAAACCACCAATCGAGGTCTGCTCTCGTCGAATCGATTGTGAAGAAGGCTACATGTAAACCATGGTCCGCAGCATACATGGTTGCTTCTGTGGATAAGTCGATGGCCTTCTCAAGGGGCCACTGATACGCATACTTTATTATATGCTCGCTGGAGGGGATCTCCATTTCGACTCCTTCAACATCGCATTCCAGCGCCAGATCTACGTCCGCCTTCATGCAGCGGCTGAAGCAAAAGACTTTGGCGTTTAAGCCTTCGTGCGCGATAGCCTTCACAGCTTCTTTATCCTCTCTAGAAACCGCTGGCAAGCCAGCCTCGATACGATGAACACCAAGCTCGTCAAGCATCCTAGCGATCTTAATCTTATCTTTCTTATCAAATACTAAGCCAGCTTGCTGCTCTCCGTCCCTCAATGTGATGTCATGGATAATTACCTTCTTGGGTAACTTTAAGCCAGCTCGAACCTCATCAACAAAGTTGAGATGGCTCACCCACCACTTGTCAGTTAACCATGGTTTTTTCATACTCAAACCTCTGTTTTAAATAGGTTAATTGTATATATTAAAAATTAACTATTACCACGGGGCGATGATATTGAATAGATACGTTTCAGAGAGAATGTACAGCCTTCCTGTATCTGGCATTCGTGTCATCTTTGAAAAAGCGAGACGCATGAAAGACGTGATAAGGTTAGAGATAGGGGAGCCGGATATGGATACACCCTTACACGTTAAGGAAGCCGCCAAAAAGGCTTTAGATGAGGGCTTCACTCACTATACCCCCTTCTCGGGTTTTGAAGATCTTCGTGAAGCAATTGCAGAAAAAGTCAAGGTTGAAAATGGCATCGAAGCAGACCCGGAGAGAGAGGTTATCGTAACCCCAGGTGCGTGCAGTTCTGTTTACTGCGCGATACTCTCTATAGTGAATCCCAATGAGGAAGTTCTTGTGCCTGATCCAGGCTGGCCTCATTACGATCCATGTGTAAGGATGGCAGGCGGCATTCCAGTGCATTACCCACAACTTGAAGAAAATGATTTTAGGGTTAACCCTGATGATTTAGCCACGAGGGTTAATGAAAACACGAAAGCCATCTTGATTAACACGCCGAACAACCCTACGGGGGCTGTCTTGACCAGAAAAGATCTGGAGGGCGTCGCTCAAATAGCCAGGGAGAATGACTTACTCGTGATATCTGACGAAGTTTACGAGAAAATCATATACGATGATGCGGAACACGTAAGTATCGCCTCGCTTCCAGGCATGCGTGAGCGAACCGTCACCATTAATGCTTTTTCAAAGACGTACGCTATGACCGGCTGGAGGTTGGGATACGCAATTGCACCAGCGGAGATAATCACTGAGATGGCAAAGCTTGTACTTTATACAAGCACTTGTGCCACCTCCATGGGGCAAAGAGCCGCCATCACCGCATTAAAGGGGTCTCAGGATTTTGTTGTAGAGATGGTTAAAGAATACAAGTGTAGAAGAGACTTTGTGGTGAAGCGGTTAAATGAGATTGAAGGCATGTCCTGCAAATTGCCTAAGGGCGCCTTCTATGTCTTTCCGAACATAAAGAAACTTAACATGTCTTCCCTTGACTGCACATACTACCTACTGGAGCATGCAAGGGTTTCAGTGGTTCCTGGCACTGGTTTCGGTGAATATGGAGAGGGATACGTGAGAATCTCTTATGCAACCTCCTTAGAAAACCTTGAAAAAGCCATGGATAGAATACAGGAAGGTTTGAGGAGGAGAGCATAAAGAGAATTAAATACATTAGTGCACTAATTTTTTGGTTTGCTCACCGGTTCGGATCCCATAATTTTTAGATGAGTTTCAAGAGCAAACGCGTGTATGCATGCGTCTTATGTTGCCCCACTGTTCTACGTGAAAAAGTTATATATTTCTTGACCTCAATAACCTAAACGAGGTTGGATTATGGGAGTTGATTACGACAGATTAAATAAGGACAGGCTAGCGAAGGCTCGTAGGCGGACATCACCGTGTTCAATCCGAAGACGATCATCGTCACAGCAACCTACTGAGAGGCCAAGCCTCCCGTAGGCATAGAGTACGTGCTCGTAAACGGTAAAGTGGTCTTAGAAAAGGGGGAGTATCATAAAGACGTGCTTGCAGGCAAAGTGTTGAGAGGCCCTGCCTACGTGGTCGAATAACCCGCTAACAACGGACCCAAGTACCAAGGTTCCAGGCTAGAAAACTATAAACACTCTTAAGTCCTACCTCTTTTTGGCGTTGTGTATGAAGAAATATCCACGGTACATCGCTCCTGACTTTGAGCCATTTGACCCTGCAAAGCTTGCTCGAGAGACCGAGAAAATCGTTACGAGATATAAAAATGGGGGATGCGAGCGAAAGTACACCGCATTTTACGCTACAGGCGTCTACGGCGGGATTGCAACCGGATATACAGTCGGATGCTGCCTTAGGTGCGTATTCTGCTGGGTAGACTGGAGCAGGGACAGGAATTAGTGAAATTCCACTAACCCCCTAATATCCTGAGAAACTCGGCGAGTTCTACTCACCTAGGGAGGCTTTCAACCGGCTTAGGGAAGCGGCTCACAAATACGGAGTCAATAAACTGCGCATCTCAGGGGCTGAGCCCACCCTAGGCAAGAACCATCTTCTCAGTTTGTTAGAACACGTGGAACAGTCCAGGTTTCCCCTCTTCATTTTGGAAACGAACGGAATTCTCTTCGGCGTCGACAAAGACTACGTTAAGAAGGTATCAAAGTTCACCAAGCCGCACATCCGAGTGTCTTTGAAGGCGGGAACCCCCGAAGACTTCACCAGGAAAACAGGGGCGAAGCCTGAGGCCTTCGAGATCCCCTTTCAAGCCATCAGAAACCTCATGGATTACAACGTGAGCTTCCATGTCGCGGCTATGAGCGCAGATCCACGCATAATGACACCACAAGAACGAGAAAATTTGGTGAAAAAGCTGGCTGAGATTGATCCACGATTGCTGTTAAGCCTTGAGGAAGAGGTGATGGACCCTTACAACACAACTTTAGAAAGGTTGAAGTTCGCAGGCTTGAAAGTGAGGTGGCCGCTAAGGCGAGTTTACGCACCAGTAAGGGAAATATTGAAAAGGGAAAATGAGGGCGCCTACTAAGCAATCGGCAGAAGGCTTGAGAACCAGCTTAGTTTGATCAGGGTGATGGATTTCGGCTGGTTGGCGCTGCCATAATTCTAGCTGGCCACCGTTTTTCATTCGCTTTGATTCATAAAACTTTTACATGAGTGTTATCAAAATAGAACATCCATTAGGATGGAGCGAATTGAAGGCGGTGATTCTGGCTGGGGGCCTTGGTCTTAGGCTTAGGCCATTAACTAATGATAAGCCTAAGCCTTTAATCGAAGTGGCTAACAAATCCATTTTAGAGTGGCAGATCGAGTGGCTCAAGTCTCATGGAGTGAAGGAACTCATTCTATGCGTGGGCCACTTAAAGGAGAAAGTCATTGGAGTGTTAGGAAGCGGGTTAAAGTATGGAGTAAAAATCGCCTATGTGGTTGAAGAGGGTCCTCTTGGGACAGGAGGAGCCCTTAAGAACGCTGCAGCCCTCTTAGAGAAGGAGGATTGCTTCCTAATATGTAACGGCGATATCATAACCAGCTTAAACCCCTTAAAGCTTATTGAACCATTAAAAGGGCAAGCCTTAGGAGCCATAGCCGCCGTTCCCTTAAAATCTCCCTATGGAGTTCTAGAGATAGGTGATGAAGGATCCATTAAGAGCTTTGTTGAAAAACCAGTGTTGAAGCAACACTGGATAAACGCGGGAATTTATGCCTTTAAGCCAGAGGTCTTGCAACACCTACCCAATAAGGGGGATATGGAGAAAGTCACTTTCCCAGTGCTCGCCAAAGAGGATAAGTTAAAGGTTGTGAAATTTGAGAGATGCTTCTGGAAGTCCATTGACACCCACAAAGACGTAGAAGAAGCCGAGAAGGAGCTAAAAACCGCGACTAAGTTTAAAGGCCGTTTGGGAAATAGCGATATCCAGTGAAACCATAACAGAGCCTTACTATTTTCCAGCAGAAAAGAGCCTCTCGAGGGAGACCGCATGACGCAATCAAAACGAAGACTTTTTGGCACCAACGGGATCCGCGGCGTGGTTAATCAAGATCTAACCTCCGAGTTCGTAACGAAAGTCGGGGTAGCTGTAGGAACCTTCTTTAAAGGCGGACGAATCTTTGTGGGCTACGACGGCAGAACTAGTGGTCCCATGTTCACTCGTGCGGTCGTTGCGGGTCTTTCGTCAACTGGATGCACTGTTTATGATGTGGGTTTGGCCCCCACCCCAGCGATTCAATACGCCGTTAAGCATCAACGAGCGGATGGTGCAGTTATAATTACCGCGTCTCATAACCCGCCCGAATACAATGGCATTAAGGTGGTTGGTGATGATGGAATCGAGTTGCCACGAGAGCGAGAAATCGAAATTGAGGACATTTTTTTCGATGAGCAGTTTCGTCGGGTTGACTGGAATGAAATTGGGGAAATGCAGCAACTGCCCGGAATTTTAGATGTCTATATAGAGGCTGTAAAACAACATGTAGATGTTGACGCTATTCAGTCAAAACGCTTCCACGTGGTGGTGGACCCTGGAAATGGTGTCGGAGGCTTAGCCGCCCCCTACTTGCTTCGAGAAATGGGGTGCCGAGTCACAACCATGAATGCAAACATTGACGGAACCTTCCCCGGCAGACCTCCAGAGCCTAAACCCGAAAATCTGTATGGACTAGCATTGACGGTGAGGACGGTCAACGCGGATGTGGGCGTAGCATACGACGGAGATGGTGATCGAGCCATCTTTGTCGATGAAAAGGGGGAAATCCATTGGGGTGACCGAACCTTCGCGCTCATTGAAAAGTTCTTTCTACAAAACCATCCCGGCGAACCCATCATTACACCAGTGAGCTCATCGTATCTCGTCAAGGAGATAGCGGATGAGTATGGAGGTAGGGTTGTTTGGACCAAGGTTGGCAGCATCATCGTGGCTCATCTTATGAAAAAATTGGATGCGAAACTTGGGGGCGAAGAAAATGGTGGCGTATTGTATGCACCCCATCAGTCAGTGCGAGATGGGGCCATGACCACCGCATTAATTTTAGAAATCATGGCAAAAACCGATAAGAAGCTGTCCGAACTTTTGGCGGAACTACCCCTCTACCACGTATTAAAGGACAAGCTTGAATGCCCAAACGAACTCAAGGAGCAGGTGTTAGAGGATTTCATTCAAGGAATCAAAGACGTGACCATTGATACAATCGACGGAGTAAAAATATGGTTCCCAGACAAGAGCTCGATTCTCATAAGGCCCAGCGGAACCGAGCCCATCTATCGATTTTACGCTGAGGGGAAAACGAGGGAAAGGGCGACTCAGCTTATCGCTGAATACAAAGCAAAGCTTTGTCAGGTAGTTGATAAGCTGAAGGGCGGTTAATTGGACTAGACGCGTCCGCTTTACCCTAACTTGTGGGTTTTCTTGATCATGCAACTAGACAAGTTTACAAACTCTTAGGTCCTTAACCTCTGAAAAGCGCATCTTACCTATCGCATAGTCCCTTCATCGATAAATGATAAACGTTAGAGTTTCGGTTTCAATGGGGTTGTTGTGTAGGAATCGGAACAGATCTTCGCCTGTGTTGAGCAGGTAAACCGTTTCGTCACGTTTCCATACGTGGTCGTCAACAAACCCCACCTCAAAGTTGTATACGATGGCTATGGCTGAAAATTGGGCCCACTCCCAGTCTGGTTCGAAGTCGTTTGACCGTTGCATTTCGACGGCGACGCTTTCACCATCTCGCAACGTGTACGCGTTCCCTAGCGGGTAAGGCATCGGCACGGGTGTAGCGCCTTGAGTTATAAGCCAAACTATCCCTGATTCAAAAGTCATGTTCGAAATACTAGGATCAGCCTTAAGAGAATAATTGAGTGTTGCGTGTACCGTGTAATCGACTCGTGTGAATTGGAGGATTCCAGTGAGATTGCCCAGAACTTTTCCATTCTCCCCCTTAAAGAGCACATATGTAATTCTTGTGTAACTTCTAAACAGCTCAGGTTCTTGCCTGAACTTGGTAAGATATGGAGACGCTGTAGGAAGCCCCGAGATAAGGCGGATGATGCCGTTTCGGGCGTCTATGTAGTATATGTTGTTCTCGGTAGTTATCTCCCATACGTTATACTCCTCATTGTCGTCCGGAGCCTCAATGTATAACACCCTCCCGATGGTGTCCAGTATAAAGGGAGGCTGAACCTCGTAAAGAGTTCCATTGCTAACGCGCCACAATAGATGTCCTTTCACTAGTCCATCAGGAGTTTCGAAGGGTTCAGATTCGAAATCGCCTATTCGTTTATACTCTTGAACCCTCCACTCCTCAACTCTCTTTTGAGGAGCATAGACAATCCTTGCAGCCGTCTGGAAGGTGAGTATACCGGGAACCCTTGAGGGAAAGAAGCTAAGAAGCTGCCCGTTCCGTGCGTCAATATGGCGTGATGAACCGTCCATTAGTATTATACTCCACACATAATATTCCTCAGTGTCCTCAACTCCAGTAAAGCGCTCTACCTCGCCGCGAACCTTACCACTAGGATACTCAGCCTCATAGAGGGTTCCGTTGCTTACACGCCACTCCAAACGCCCCTCCAATAGTCCATCAGGCGTTACAAGTGGCTCACCTTCAAACTCCCCCAGCCATCGATACTCCGTAAACTCCCACTTTACCTCTCCTCCTTTTAAGGCGAATTCCACAGCCTCTTCAAGGCTAATCATCTGTACGGGCGTAGGTGTAGGTGTTGGGGTTGGAGGTGTAAACCAAGCATAAAAGAAAACTCCTCCCAAAACCACAACAATAGCGATTGCCAAAGTTATTATTTTCAATTTAAGACGCTTTACTTGCTTCTTTTTGAGAAGTGCGTATCCTGCGGAACCAATAATCACGATTATCAGTACGGCTGCGATAACCCAAACCCACAGAGGTACAGCCTCAAAGACTGGGGTTGAACTAGGCCTAGGCGTCGGGCTAGGGGTAGGTACAGGTCCAGGTGTAGGTATGGGTGTCGGCAACGTTGGCCTTTCCTTGGTGGAAACCGGGAGAACTTCAGAATCGGTATACTCCTCGCCCTCAAAGGTGGCGAAGACCGTCAGCGTGTAGTTTCCCTCCTCCTCTGGCGCTCTGATAGTTGTCTCGAAGAAGCCGTACTGATCCGTCTTACAGTCCTTCGGAATCGGAGGGTTTATCGGCACGAGCACGCCGTTCTCGTCCACCATCTCGAACCGGAGGGGGATGCCAGCGAATTTCCCAGGGGAAAGGGGTGGAGGGGTCGGTATCGGCGATGGAGTTGGCGAGGGTGTTGGCGCAGGCGTTGGAAACGGGGTAGGTGTTGGCGTTGGTGGAGGCGGGGGAATTGGCTCCTGAGAGAAATCTACCCAGATGTCGACCTCCTCGTTAGGGTACGCCCACAGTTCGTAACCTATCGAAAGATTGACCCTGTAGGGACCATTCTCCGACGCGGCAAACACCGGCACGAGAGAGGAGAACAGAATCGCAAACGAGAAAAGGGCAATGATCCTGTTTTTCAAAAGACTCTGTCTCCTAGTTGCACATCTAAGTCCTAATCACTTTCCACACTCAATACTAAAAACCAGGTGGTAAATTAATAAGTTTCCTAAGCTCGCATCTTTCGTTTTCTCAGCATGGTTCTAAGGTTTTGTTGAATCTGGGGAACCTAAGACACAAAATTTTAATCTCCATGAGTAGATGTATTCCGGTGTGCGCTATTTCATGACCTGTCGCCACGCTGTTAAGCCATCAAACAGCCGTGTCAAATTGTCTCATTCAGTGAACCATTTGCTAGCATTTTTTCCCCGCGTCGCACACTTTCCACATATTTTCCTTTTTAACGCGGCAATTCTAATATTTGAATGGTTTGAGGTTGCAAAAAAGTGAAGGTGTTTTTAGATATCCTTACCCCGAAACAGTGCATGCTGTTTTCTAGGCTGACAGAAAGGTTGGAGGAAGAGGGACACCAAGTTCTAAAGACAACCCGTAAATATCGTGAAGTGGTTCAACTTCTTCGTCTCAAGGGGATAGACGCGAAGATTGTTGGGGAGCACGGCGGTGGAAGCTTGGCGGGGAAGTTAAGGGCGAGCGCGGAAAGAACCCTTAAACTCACCTTCTTGATGGAAAAGTGGAAGCCAGATGTGGCGGTTTCCTTCTCCTCCCCTGAGGCGGCTCGCGTTGCCTACGGTTTAGGAATTCCTCACGTTTGCGTGAACGATTCGCCGCACGCGGAGGCGGTGGCTCGACTAACGGTTCCCCTCTCAAAGAGGCTTCTAACACCCAAGGTGATACCGAAAAAGGCTTGGGTGAAATTTGGCATTTCAGCGGATAGGATAGTCCAGTTTAACGCCTTGGACGCTTGGGCTTGGCTGAGGGTCCTTAAGCCTAACGAGGGCGTTTTGAAGCAGCTGGGCTTAGACAGGTCAAAGCCCATTCTAACCTTCAGAACAGAGGAGACGTTTGCCGCGTATCTTCTAGGAAAAACATCCGAAAAGCCCTTGATCATTCCTATAATCGAGAGGCTCCTCAAAGCATCCAAGGATTTTCAGATGGTGGTTATACCCAGATACGAAGAGCAGGTCTCGGCTCTAAGAGAAGTTTTAGGAGAAAACGCCGTGATTTGTGATTCCACGATAGACGGCCCAAGCCTCCTCTCCTTCACATCCATATTCGTTGGGGCCGGGGGAACCATGACCATCGAAGCCGCGCTGTTGGGAGTGCCCACCTTCTCCTGCTATCCGGATAAGCCGTTTCTCATCGAAAGATACCTAATAAACAAGGAGTTAATCGTTCGGGAAACCAGCCCAGAACAAGCTGCGGAAAAAATCGTGAAAACTTTCAATAACCTAGAACTCGCTAAAGCAAAACAAAAGGAAAAAGCGCAAAAATTAACGAAAAATTTTGAGGACCCGATTGAGGTCATAGCGAGCACTGTCAAGAATGTTGCACGTACATACTCAGTATAACGTGCTTTTGAGATAGGTCTCCTGCATTTAAGAAGGTATCTACATTGAAGGGCGATTCAGGTCCAGTTCATAGGGAAATTTAAATGTGAAAGGAGTTGAAGAGGTAATCGAGTAGATGAACTTTGGTTCGGCGCTTTAAAATCGGATTTACAAAGCATGCTCGCGAAAAGTTTGAATTTGTAAAGCATTATGGCTTTGAGATAGATCAGAGGAAAGTCGTTGAAGCGATTCAAAACCCTACACGCATGGACCGAAAGAACGCTCAATTCTTCGCCATTAAAGCCATAAATGCAAAATACGCTTTAAGTGTGGTCTATGAAAAAGAAAAGACTATTTAGTTGTTATCACCTTCTATCCAGTGAGGCGAGAGCGGTATGGCATATAAAATCAAATATGACGAGGAAGCAGACATTCTTGTGGTAGTGGTGGCTGAAAAAGGAAAACTTTCATGTGCAGAAGAGGTAGGCGACATAATAGTGCACTTTGATGAGAACGGAAAACCGCTCTTCATGGAAATACTCAATGCAAGCAAGATTGTTCCATTGATGGTTCAAGGTTTAGCCAAAAAAGAAGTCATGATAACCTAATCATAAGAAATTGAGTCGTGTCTGCGCGTAGAGATTTGAGGAATTAAAGTACTTTTTCAAGCATTATAAGGAGAAAGCCGAACTGATGAATAAGGGTTAAAGGCTGGGAATGAGCAGAAAACGTGAAGAAAAAGTATTGCACGGTATAGAACTTTTCAAACTGGAATTTAGGGGAATTAAGCGGGTTTAATTCTGTTTTCTAATGGTTTGTCTCATGTTTCCTTACTTTCCTTTCCATGTCCCACCGGTTTATGATCATATCCGATAGCTCGGGTTGCAGATCATATAAGGTCCTCGCCTCGCCCTTTGGTATAAATATACGGATCTTAAACGATCGGCCTAAATGGGTACTTGTTTCGAAGTAGCATTCTGGTTTTCTAAGCTGCTTGTCATGATGTTTTTCATGGAACTCTTCGATTGCAGGCTCTATACATTTCCTCATGATCTCCTCGTTGGAGAGGCCATGGGGTAGGCTTAAAGAGAAGGTGTATTTTATGAAGCCTTCATGGGTGCAGTTTAGAATCCTACTGTTCATTACTTGTACGTTCGGCACTTCTAAAAGGTTGAAGGAGGGAGTATACAACTTCGTATAGTTTATTGAAATCTCCTCGACCTGGCCCTCTACGTCACCTATCTTCACGTAATCTTTCACCATGAAGGGCCTACTTACAATAACGTAGAAGCCTGCAACTACGTTGTTTATCGTTTGGGACGAACCGAAACCAAGGGCTGCTCCGACGAGGGCTGAGCCGCCGAGAAACCACGTGGTGGGGAGCTCATAAATAGTAAATATTGTGGCGGTGACAACAACTAACGTCGCCACACGAAGGATGAGTCGGAGGGAGTTCTGTGCGTGAGGGTCGAACTCAAGTCTTTTACCAACACTGGAAAGAGACCAGCTGAACATTTTATACCCTGCCGCTATCGCCACCACAACAACTAAGCTTATGACTAGACGTAGCATCTCTGGGTGAAGCTGATTGAAAAAGCTGATCCATTCTTCAAGAGCCATTCTTACCAACGCCTTTAATCATCTAAACTTCGGGCGGCTTATTATTCATTTTTGCCACATGCGTTTTGTTCACAATTTCAGCTTAGATAAGATAAACTTTTAGCTTGATCGAGTGTTATCGAGCTAGTTGATTTAACATTTGATATGCCATTTCTTCGAGTCTTGGTACTCGCTTGCCAACCGAAGGTGAGTGGACAAGAGTTCTGCTATCCTTCAAAAGTAGCATAGATTGACCGTATACGGTGAGGTAAACGGAGGATTGTTCTCTACCAAACTCACGGGACGAGGACGAACAGAATAGTCGATTTTCCTCAGGGCGCTGGCTAATGCAAGGGCCTTGCCACAAAGTTTGGCGCCACCTTTATATCTAGCCTACTCTTTTTCTGTTTCGGCGTGGGTTTTCCTTGATCACAGGATGGGAGTGGATAGTAATAGTTGCTATAGTTGCGGCGTTGGTCCTTTGGGGGCCTAAGAAAGTGCCAGAATTGGCTAGAGCGATAGGTGAAGCGAAGAAGGAGTTTGAAAAGGCCTCTAAAGAGGTTGAGGAAACTGCGAAATCTCTCTCTCAACTAGAGACTGAACCTTCCAGCGATGATTTACTTATTGAGTCTGCTCAGATGCTGGGGATAAGCACCGAGGGAAAGACGAAGGAGCAGATATCTCAAGAGATTGTCGAGAAAGTTAAAGCAGGTAAGGAACATAGTCCGTAACTTGGCTCACGAGAGCGACGGTTCACGAAGGCCTAAAGGTGCGAAAAAGGGTCCGAAGGCAGTTTAATGAATTTTGGAAACACGTGAAGGCACGCTACTTAATAGTAGCTACGCGGTGCTTCGACAACCCATCTTAGCGTGTCCTAAGTTTCTGGAACCTTCAAGGAGGTTAAAAGGGCGAGGGCGAAAAGGGCACCAGAGGCTATGAAGAGTGTTTGGAAGTTGTAGAGGATGGTGACCCCACTTATTAATGCCCCTGCAACACTCCCAAGGCTGAGGGAGGCGAAGTAGAATCCAGATTTTCCTTCAGGGCTTGCTTCTATGGAGAGATGGTTGCCAGCTATGTCGAATAGGGCCCCCATAGCCCCAAACAAGCCTAAAATCACATGGCTTGCGTACAGGGAGTATGGATATACAAGGGCGATGGAGGCTATCAGAAGGAAGGGTAGGACAAAACGGACAACACAACTAATCTTCATGAGCCTCACCACGCTCCATCCGCTAGCTAGGGGTCGAGCAACGGCGCCACCCAACGAACTCACGAAGAACAACCCAAAGACTACTGAGGAGCTGAGGAAAACCTCTTTGAAAAAGATAGGCAATTGAGTGGAAAACATGTATGTAGCAAGTGAAAATATGAATGATCCAAGCAGAAAGTTAGTGAACCCCGTCTTCGTCAAGCGGATGAGACCCTGCGCCGAATACTGCGAGTAGCCCGGATTATGGGATGAGGAGAGTAGCCGAGAGACGTAATCTATGATGTTTATGGATTTATCGAGGAGGGCTATCCTCCTTTCCAATAGGATCGGAGGGTCGTGGATCAATGGTAGAGAAAGCGCCAAGGAGATTAAGGATAATGCCCCAGAAAACAAAAAAAGGCCTCTATATTCGAGGTAAAAAATTGCAAAGACACCAACGAGGAGGCCACCGGCCCATGCCAGTGCCTTTATGAATGTGTAGACAGCGATAACCCGCTTCCATTCTTCACGAGGATTCAACTCAGCTATAAGTATGTTAGTTGCGGGTCTGAATGCAGCGTAGAAGAAGGCTTGAATAGTGTAGACTACTAAAAAGATTAGGGCATTCTCGGATGAAAGTAGAAAGAGCGTAGACAACCCGGAAAGTAGAAAGGATAGCGTGACGAAGGGCTTATACTTCCCGTATCGGTCGCAGAGCCGCCCAAAAACAATGGATGCCACAATGATAGAAAGACTCCAAAAGGCTCGAAGCACCCCCACATAAATGAGGTTTTGACCAAGGACACTTACAGCGTATAGAGGAACCAAGACAGAGAGAACGCCAAACGCCATCTCCTGCGGAACATATGATGTTAGCCACAACTTCTTAAATTCATAATAGCCCAAACCGCCTCTCCTCCGCTTATGAAATCAGTAATCTCGTTGCCTTACGCACTTTATGTTGAGCTTGTTAGTAAGGGCGTAAGGTCTTTTGAAGAGCCAACAACCCCCGTTTACGTGGACGAGTCATGGCCTATCACTCAAAGCTCACGTGAAAACCCTCCTAAAAAACTTGTTAAGTGCCAGCGATATCTCGACATCACATGAGGATGCGCACGCGTCACGACCACAAACAGCAAGAAATAACTAACAGTAGAAAAGGTAGAGTATTTCTCTGCTTTCTTTTGACTGATTCAAAGATACGTTTGCAAATGAACGCATACGTTATTGAAGCGTTTTGAAGCAGATCTTCCGAATCTTGTTACTCAGGGCTTTCGTAAGAGTTTTTACAAACCTTTCTACAATCACAGGACTAGAAGCGAGGGACGGAATCGAGTTTATTTTCACGTCACCAGTATAGGATTTAACAAGAAAACTAAACCTCTTATACAAAGATGCCGTACATAATACACAACGGGTAGAACGGGATAGCGTGAATTGAAATGTCCATGATGATGACACTTAAAAAAGAAGACATAGACGCTCCCGAAAAACGCGGAAAATTCACAATTACCGTCATGGGATGTGGGCGAATGGGCTTGCCGACCGCCTGCCTTTTCGCTGAGGCAGGGTTTAAGGTTATTGGCGCTGACGCGAATCCGATCGTCATCGATCTTCTCAGAAAGGGGCGAGCCTCTTTTGTTGAGCCGGGACTTAAGGATCTTATAAAAAGGCACATAGAGGAAGGGGACCTCACAGCCACCAACGACGCGAAAGAAGCGGCTTCGGCAAGCGATGTTATTGTGTTTGTCACTCCAACACTTGTCAGTCCGAAGAAAAAGCCTGATTATTCCTATGTTGAGAAGGCGTGTAAAGAGGTGGGTATGGGCTTGCGTTCAGGGTCTCTAGTCATTTTTGAAAGCACGGTAGGTCCAGGAGTGACCGAAACTTTGGTTAAAGGGACGCTTGAAAATGTGTCAGGATTAAAGGCTGGAATCGATTTCGGTCTAGCATATAGCCCAATTCGAGCCTCCTCGGGGCGAGTGTTACAAGACATCGCTACTTATCCTAGGGTTGTCGCTGCGATCAATGAACAGAGCTTAAGGGCTGCTTGCCTCGTTTTGAGCACGATTATAAAAGGGGAGCTGATCAAGGTGAGAGACATAAAAACGGCAGAGGCCATAAAGTTGTTTGAAAACGCGTATCGTGATGTCAACATCGCGTTGACAAATGAGTTGGCTTGCTTTTGTGAAAAAGCTGGAATAGACTTTATTGAGGTTCAGAAAGCGGCCAACACTCAGCCCTACTGCCACCTACTGGTTCCGGGAATTGTTGGCGGACACATCCCAACCAACTCACATCTCCTAATTGAAGAGGCGGAGAACGTAAACGCAAAACCTCGCATAGTACCGCTTGCAAGAAAAATAAACGATGAGGTGTTAAACCACGCGCTTCACCTGATAAGAGACGCCCTACGACAGTGCGGAAAAACGATGAGAAGAGGAAAAATCTCAGTCCTCGGGGTTTCTTATCGTCCAAATGTAAAGGAAGCCCGTGGATCTTCGATAAGGGAGCTTGTGAACAAGTTGGGTAACAAGGGCGTTACGGTACGCGTGTACGACCCTCTTTTCTCCCACAAAGAGTTGGAAGAGTTGGGCTATCCCGCTGAAAGAACATTAACAAAAGCCGTTGAAGGGGGAGACTGCCTCGTCATTGCTGTTGGCCATAGTCAGTTCAGGCGGTTAAACTTGAGGAGGATAAAGTTTTTAATGAAGAAGCCCACTGCGATCGTGGATATGGGGCATGTCATCGACCCTGTCAAGGCGGAAAAAGAGGGGCTTGTGTACCGCGGTGTTGGGAGGGGTGTTTGGTCTAGATGAAGAAACTGGGCGTGGCAGTCTTAGGGGTAGGCTTCTGGGGGCGAAACCATGCCAGAGTCCTCAATGAACTACCTAACACGGAGCTTTTGGCGGTTTGCGATATGGATTCAACAAGAGCCCAAACCGTCGCTGAAAAGTTTGGCGTAGAAGCATACACGAACAGCAAACAGTTGTTAAAGCGAAAAGATGTGGAGGCCGTGAGCATATGCACCTGGTCAACGAACCTTGCCGTTGAAACTGCAAGAGCCTTAAAGGCTGAGAAACACGTCTTAGTTGAAAAGCCCATGGCCAGCACGCTTCGGCAAGCAAAGAAAATCCTCGATTTAGCGAGGAGGAAGGAACGCCACTTAATGGTAGGCTTTTTGGAGAGGTTTAACCCTGGAGTTCAACGCTTCAAGGTCGCTCTTGAGAAGGGGGAGATCGGAGACCTCGTCTCCGCCACAGCGAGAAGGGTTACAAAATGGCCCGAAAGAATCGGAGATGTGGGAGTGGTGAAGGATACGGCTATCCATGACATAGACATCATGAGACATCTTTTCGATGAGGATCCGGTGGCGGTTTACGCAATGGCGGGCAACCTAAAGCACGCGAGATTTGAGGACTATGCTCAAATCATGCTCTCGTTTCGGGGTGGAAAAACGGCCTTCATCGAGGCAAATTGGCTAACCCCATACAAGATTCGAAGCTTGATCGCGACAGGAAGCGAAGCCATCATGTCCCTCAACTATCTCACTCAAGAAATCACCATAGAAACGGCGGGGCAAACCCTAACACCTCGATACGAGTGGGAGGAGCCCCTAAAACTGGAGTTGCAACACTTTGCAAACTGCGTGTTAAACAACGAAGAACCTCTAGTCACGAGCGTTGATGGCTTAAAGGCTCTTGTCATAGCCGAGGCAGCATTGAAATCCGCCTCAAAATGCACGACGATCAAACTTAAGGGAATGCAGTCGTTTATAAGACGCTCATGATGGATACGTCCAACAAACACCATTCGCTATGATGTAAAGAGTTTCTTGAGACCATAAAGCCACTATGCTACAAATGCGTCTTGAGAGAGATTTGCCAATACGCTAAGGATCATTCAAGTTGAAATCGCTAGCTAGGCTTCCCTTTTTCAGCTGTTGCTTTAAGATTGAAGGGTTTGCCCTCTGAAAGTATTTTTTGTGGGATTTTCTCCCTCCACTTGCGCAAGAAGGGCAATTCATCTTTCTCCTCTCGTAGTTCGTCGGGTAGCATTTCTGGGATTTCGTCTCGAATGGGGTACCAGCGTAAACATTTTGGACAGATGATTACGCCCTCTACGATTTCCTCCTTCTCCTCAAAGATGTGGAGTTCGAGGGGGTAATACTTGTCGATGGGGCAGGCTAAAATGTCCATCAACTTCCTCTTGATGTTTCATCCCTCCCATAATCCATTGCTAACTAGAGCTTATAGGGGATTTGCACAATAAGCTTTGTGGAACAAAAGGCATAGTTTATATCGGGTATGTGTCTTGCGAACAATCGACGAAAAATGGAAGCTCCACAATTTCAGATGCTAAAACGACTTTTTACCTGTATATCAATAACCACCTGATACCAGTTGGGTCCAGTCTTTCGCACAACCCGTCCGAAGGGCACTTCAAATTTAACGCTTAACCTCTGCAATTTTCCATACACTTTTGCCTTGACTTTTTCAATGGGGTTTTCATGTTTTTTGGCGTGTTCAAAGTCATAATAGTGGATCCATCCCCCGACTGGCTTGAGTGCAGACATGGCGCAATCCAGATACTCATATGCCCTTTCAGGCAACGGCATAAGAACTCGGTTCGCGGCGTTTCTCAGCCTTTCCTCAATAATTTTTTTGGCGTCTCCTAGAAGGGGAACGACTCGTCCCTTAACCCTGTTGAGCCTAATGTTTTCTCGCATATACTCAATCGCAACCGGGTTAATGTCTATGGAATAGACCTTCCTAGCTTGGGAGTGCTTCGCCATGAGGATGGAGTAGCAACCCACACCAGCGAACATGTTGACAACCACCTCATTTGGTTGAACCTGCTTAGAGACCCGCATCCTCTCATACGATAACCTAGACGAGAAATAGCACCTTTCCAAATCAACCTTGAAGACGCATCCATGCTCCCTATGAGTGGTCTCGGACTTCCTTTCACCAGTAACCCACTCCAGCTTGCGCAAACGGAGATCGCCAGAAACCGGTCCAGCCTGACATAACACGGTTTTGATATGCTTATGAGTTTGCATGATAGCTTCAGCGATGATCCGCTTTCGTTTCCGTAGGTCCTTTGGAAATCGAATAATGACGATTTCACCTACTATGTCGTAAGATTTGTATAAAAGCTGCAGCTCGCTTGGTTTAAACCTGTCTGCGAGAAGTGCCTTAAGGTCTCTTCCCACTTTCAAGCCTCTCAAGCAAATGTCATAATGAGCCCTTACACCAACAGGTAGGTGACGCCTCTACCAACCCCCGCCCCTAGAGTGCTTTGATAGTATCAAATTTCTATCACCAAGTCTTCAACTGCTGTCTAAGTGAAGCATTGCTGTATCGTTTAGAACTATTTGTAGCCCAGCGCTTCGAGCCTTCTGTCTTGATCCTCTGACTCTAGCTCTGGCAGGAATTTTCGAAGAAGGTAAACGATGTACTCGGTAGGGCTACGATAGCCAGATCCCTCTAGGGCCTTTGAGAGACGTTTGTACAAGTTTTCAGGAATAGATATGTTCACGTATTTAACCATGATTTATCAAGAGAATATTAGTGTCAGGATGTTTAAAGGTTACGCCTTTTTTGTCGTGATTGGTAGGGGTTTTCCGTCCATGTCATCTGGGACAGGGGTGTTCATTAGGCTTAGTATTGTTGGGGCTATGTCCCATAGGTATGCTGTAAATCTTTTCCCGCATTGAACTCCGGGTCCTAGGATGCCGAGGATTCCGGGAACGTCTATCGGGTCGTGAGTTCCGTCGTGGCCTCCGCTCCATCTTGGGTCGTCATTCACGTATCTCCTAGACACCTCTTTCTTCATTATCTCTGGCCTTCTCGCAGCCTGCCAACCTATATTAAAGAAGATGGTTAGGTCTGGTGCTTCGCTTAGGTAATTGCCCCACCATACGTCTTCTCTTCTCTTAACATCTTTAAAGGGTCTTTGGCCATCGATTTGTATTTTATTAAGTTCGTTTGCGATCTCGTTTCTCACAGCCTCATACTCTTTGCCTAGTTCGATTAGGCCGGTGGGTTCTCGTCCCTTAACGTTTAGCCATATGTCTCCATAACCGTATGAAGCGGCTTGGCTCCTTTCTAAATCTAGTTTCCCATTCCTCATCTTAAGGAATCCGAGTTCCTCTAGGTAGTTGTTTACCACGACTTCTTTGTGGACTGGGCAGAATCCATGATCTGAAACATACATAACAACAGTATCCTCTTCCACGGAGGTTAAGAATCGGTTTACCATTTTGTCGGCTTTGATGTAGAAGTCCTTCACAAGCTTGCTATACTTACTCTCTACGTATCTTGGATGGGTCTCGTCGATGTCTTTCCAAAAGAAGTGATGGATCCTGTCTGTCCCCATGAAGACAGCCATGAAGAAGTCCCACTTTTCTTCCCGCAGCAGGTACAGTGAAATCTCAGCCATTTCATCCGTTATTTCATTAACTCTCTCGAAAAATAGGTCTGGATCGCTTTCCACCCTCTCCAAGGTTTTGATTTCTACGTCTCCAACCAGTTTGTCAACTTTAAATCTCTGCTTAATCTTCTTCCTTAGGCTATTTGGATGGGTAATGCCCTCACTTCTTGACAGAAAGCCCGGTATGATGAAGCCCCTAACCTCTTCCATGTCGCTCATCGGAACGTTGATGACCCCCACCCTCCTCCCTGCTTCACTGAGGATCCGCCACAAAGTCTTGGACTTTACCATCCCCGGACTAATGATCTCTCTTTCGAAGGTTCCCTTCTTCCTCATGGCGAAGCTGAAGATTCCGTGGTTGCCCGGGTTCTTACCGGTCATGAATGTTGTCCAGGCAACAGGGGTTTGCGCTGGAACAGGGGGGATGGTTTGACCGTAAATGCCCTGCTCCTTAAACATCCTAAAGGTTGGCATATCTTCAATCCACCTATCAATCAGCTTTGGGGAGGCACCGTCAAAACCTAAAACCAGCACCTTCAATGAGCGTTTCCTCCTATTGTAGCATCATTTGTATTATTTAAATTCAAAGCTTAACTTCTTCTATCACTCTGGTTTTTGTAATAGGCAACCTCAGAGAAGTAGACCAGGCTATGTTTTGCAGAAGTTATTTAAGAAGGTCGTATTATCCTAAATCATAGAAACAAAATCGATAAGATCCCGCGCGCGGCTACTGTCCATCGGGGGCACCTTCAGTGAGCCATACTCTATGGGTTGCACGATGTTATCAATCATTGGAGAAATAAGTTGTGAAAATGCTGGTTATTCACCCGAGAATGAGTATTTTTGGTGGAGGAGAACGTGTTTGCCTTCACACGATTAAAGCCTTGGCAGAGGATGGGCACAGTGTTAGCTTGCTTTCGGAAAAGTTTGACTGGAATAGGGTTCATCAAATCTTCGGTTTACAAGGCTTTTTGATTAATCAGATCGAGATGGATTTAAAAGATTATATGCCAGAATTTCGAACTCCAGTGCGAAAATTTATGGCGTACCAGAGGTTACTTCATTATAATTATCATGAGTACAAACTTGCGCATAAGTTGAACTTAGCAGATTATGACTTAATTTTAAGCACACAGGATGTAGCATACGTTATCCCAACCGATAGACTTACAGTTCAATACTGCCATTTCCCAGAGTATCTTTATCACCGCGAAGAAAAACCTAATTCATTATTTTGGAAACTCTACTACTGGCCCATCAGAAAATTTTACCGGAGAAAACTCGACGCCGTTGACTTTTTTATAGCTAATTCAAATTTTACGAAGGAAGTTATCCAAGAAAGATGGGGGAAGAAGGCCGTAGTGATCTATCCCCCTTGCAGCACATCTGCCTTTTGCAGCTCAAACAGGAAAGAAGATAAGGTGGTGAGTATTGGGAGAATCTTGCCTGAAAAAAGGTTTGAGTTGTTATTTGAGGCCGCAAGAAAACTTCCTCACGTGAAATTTGAGATTATTGGAGGGTTAACTGAGGAGTATGTGGGTTATTACAGAAAACTCTTCTCTTCGAAGCCTAAGAACGTGAGTTTGGTTGCAGATGCTCCGTTTAAAATACTGAGGGAAGAGTTGGCGAGTTCAAAGGTCTACATGCACTGCATGAAAAATGAACACTTCGGAATCAGCATCGTTGAGGCAATGGCTAGTGGATGTATCCCTATCGTTCATAACAGCGGCGGAGCAAAAGAGATAGTAGACGAAGATGTAGGGTACCGCTGGAATGAGGTGGATGAAGCAGTTGAACAAATACAAACCGTTCTCGAGGACGATAATGTAAGAGAAGAAAAAAGTACAAACGCGATAAAAAGCTCCAAACTTTTTAGTGCGCCCATCTTTGAGAAAAAAATAAAGGAGATGGTGAGACAGATTGCATGATATGAAAATGGTTAAGAAATTGTTAAAGGCGGTTAAAGAGCGTAGGTTATTAAAGGCGGTGAAGGTGCGCATTCAGAGATTTTCGCGGATTAAAAAGCGTAAAGTGGCAGTACGGAAAATGCGGCTTGAACCGATATCCAATACTTTGAACTCCTACGTTTCTTTAATGAGAAAATATAATAAAGACTATTTTGAAGGAAAAACTAGTAACTGGGAAAGAGGGTACATTAGAGATGCCTTGTACCCCACAATTTTGAAACTGCAAACTCATATACGTATGAGAAATCCGTCGGCAAGAAAAGTTCTTTGTCTGGGTTGCGCCAAGGGGTATGAAGTTGAAATGTGGTCGGACTTTGATACGTTCGCAGTTGGAGTAGATGTAAGCAATTTTGCGTTGCGTAATACAGACGTTAAGGAGCAATTAATTCTGGCGGATGCCCGATTGTTACCCTTTAAAGACAATACGTTTGACTTGGCTGTTGCTTCTGAATTACTTGAACACATCCCAGAACCTTATCTGGATATGGTTTTATCAGAGATTCGTCGGGTGTCAAGTACATGTACCGCAACTATGCCAATGGTTGAATCAAAAGGATTGGGCGACCTTGATACCGGCCACGTAACGATCAAACCACAACCTTGGTGGTCTAAAAAATTAGGGCAATTCTTCAAGAAAGTGGAATATTGGGAATATTTTATTTGGAAGGGGGTTGACTGTTCTAATTCGCATTAAATCAATTAATGTAATATAGCTAAGGGAGGTCAAACATGAGTTGGCTATCCCGGTTTCTATCTCAACCCAGTTAAAACTTGCAGTATCTTTTATTAATGTTGATTGGCCATTTTTCTACCGTTTTTCAGTGCTCTTCAACGGTTGTGGTGTCCACTCCTTGGCCTTTAGCCCCTACTCGATAATAACAACCATTCGAAGGGGCATGCTCAAAATTACAGATTGATTGAGCGATCGAGGACAACGATACCCTGAAAGGCTGATGTATGAAATCATAACGCGAGCTGTCCATAACCAACCTCACCTCTCTTTTATAGATCCCTATCGAGGATGAATGTGCGGAGAAAGGGAGTGATTGTTGTTTCTTTTGACCTCCTCGCGAGTCATATAGGTTTATATGAATACAAGGGAATTAACGCATTGATATGCATAGAAAAGGAGGTTGTTGTGACATTGAAATTGGTAGAGTTGGTTTTCAGGTCGTGGTACTACTTTAGGCTTGGCTACGGAACGTACTTGGCCTTTCTGGTGGGTTTCGTAGGAAACGTCGTGGCGATCTACTATCTGGCTGTGAAAAACCTACCCTTCCTTTACCAGATCTTCCAGCATTTCTATGTGTTCACCATAATTTTGATAGTGCTGATTGTTCCGATCGGTGTGTTGACAGGGTGGTTGCACATGAAGCGAACCCTCGCCTATCCCACTGAAGCAGCTATTGGCGTTGAGGCAAACCCGTACAACTACATAATCACGCCCGGGAAAGAGACAGAGCTGTTTGTTCCATACTGGCTAATGATAACAAACTCGTTGCAGAAGATCCTAGAAAAAGAAAACATATTGTCCCCAGAAGAAAAGAGGGAGTTCGAAGACATCCGAGCCAAGATTGAAAGATTAAGAAAAGGTGAAGTCATTGGTAGACCAAGACAGCAACAACTATTAACCAGATTAGAAAAAGGAAAACAGCTAATCCAATAAGAGAAAATACCACATAAAAGCGTATGAAACGCCAGACCACGGGTTAGACAATACGCAAACGTTCTACACGAGAAGGGGCAAGGATAGTGGTACCTTTTTAGATCACACCTCAACTCTTTCATCTCTCACGTTGGGGGAGGTTAATACCCTTTAACGAAAGCTTCCTACATAAGGAATCCAAGTTCGTTGATGATGACAGATATAGACTGAAATAGGAGCTAAGTGCATTCATTCGTTAGCTTTTTTACTTGATACATTAATATTGTTCTAAAGAAACTTCCATCATAAGGAAGATATATGAGTTACGCAAGGGTTAGGAGTTTAGTAACTGGAGGAGCCGGTTTCATCGGAAGCCACCTAGTTGATGCCCTGATGAAAGAAGGTGGAACAGTTATGATCCTTGACAATTTGAGCACAGGGCTCAAGCGTAACATCGCACACTGGATTGGACACCCCAATTGCACGTTCATGTTAGGAGACTGTCTAAATCGTCGAGACATACGCAGGGCTATGGAGAATTGTGAATTAGTTTTTCATTTAGCGGCCAATCCTGAAGTGCGAGTCGGACCAGTAAACACAAGGATCGACTTTGAACAAAACATCCTCGCCACATACAAAATTCTTGAAGAGATGCGCAAAAGCAAAACCGCAAAAACCATAGTTTTCACATCCACATCAACAGTTTATGGAGAAGCGACGATTCTTCCTACACCTGAGGACTATGGACCACTTAAACCAATTTCTCTTTACGGCGCGTCTAAGCTGGCTTGCGAAGCCTTGATCTCAGCCTATTGTGACACATTCGACATGCGTGGAGTTATTTATCGCCTCGCAAATATGATAGGCTCTAGGAGTCGACACGGAGTCATCTGGGACTTCATCCATAAACTCACGAAAAATCCAAAACGACTTGAAATTTTAGGCAACGGCACCCAAACCAAATCGTATCTAACAGTAGAAGAGTGCATTAACGCCATGCTATTCGGGTTAGAACATGTCTCCGAAAGGGTGGAAATCTATAACATAGGCTCAGAAGATCAGATTAGTGTTGCAGAGATCGCCAAAATCGTCGTAGAGGAAATGGGACTGCAAGATGTGAAATTTCAATATACGGGGGGAGTGGAGGGAGGGCGAGGCTGGATAGGCGATGTCAAAATCATGCTTTTAGACATTTCCAAAATGAAAAAGTTAGGATGGGAACCTAAATACAAGAGTGCGGAGTCGGTTAGAATGGCAACCCTTCAAATTTTAGAAGAGTCAAGACAAAAGTGCACTTGATAGCTTATCCGAATCTATGCTTATGACGAGCAAACATTTCCAGCGTCACTTCTCGATAAGTTTCGCAGCCTTATAAAGCTCAAAAGTTAGAAAAGAGCAAGCTAGGTTGACGCTTCAAAATAGCGGTTCTCACCCATTTACTCGTTAAAGGTGTCTCCGTATTGACAACAGCTTGATCAACAGGCAAATGACAGCGAACCCTAGCCCTTCATTTCGAACGGACTTAACCACCGGTATTAAATGCTCTCGTATGGGGCTTGTTGTTTTGAATCTCTTGAACCTTTGAGGTAGTCTCTGCCTTAGCTTTCTTTCGGCCTCAAGATACCACATTTGCTGATTCCATATCCCGCTTAAACTTGCCGTGTGATCGTCGTCATGATAAATTTTTGTCTCCTTGTCAATGACAACATCGCACCCTAATTCTTCAATTCGATAGGAGAGAACATTGTCTTCCCCGGAGGTTAGGGCCTCATCAAATCCATCGGTTCGCCAGAAAAGGTTCTTTCTAATCGCCATGCATCTAGAGGGTGCGAAGTCGTAACTTACTTGCATTTGAAGGTAATGATATGCTCGGCTGACAATGTTCCCGTTCACATTTCTAACAATTATTGCATATACTCCAACTTTTGGATTGCTTAAAATCTTCACGGTTCGACTTAACCATGTTTTTTCTGGGTAACAATCCGAGTCCATGAAGGCGAGTATATCTCCCTTTGCTTTTTTGGCTCCATAATTTCTTCCAACGCCCGGTGCGTTTCCCTCATGCTTTGGCTCTAAAAACACCTTCGCCCCACGTGCCTTCGCGATATTCCTAGTGTTGTCCACCGATCCCCCGTCAACAACGATCACCTCTAACGGACTATAATCTTGCTGAAAAACAGATGATAAACACTTGCCTATTGTTCTCCCTGAGTTTTTGGCGGGGATGATCACTGAAATCTTTGGCTCTTTCATTTCTCCCATCATCTATTTCCATAATTGTGTAGCGATTATATTTTTGATTCGGTTCCCAAAATGAATGTATCGAATTTGGGGCGTTTGCATATTGAGCTAAGACATGGTATGCGCCGCTAAATACGCTTAACCCCTAAACGGGCCAATAGAATTTTCGATGTTTTATCTCGCATCTTCTTTTGTCAATTATTATGCTAGCGATGTTCTCAGCTCCGTCCTGTAATGTTGGAACCTTTCTCTTTCTCGCTTTGTCTATAGCGCTCAGCATAGTTTTCAAATCTATTTCGGAAACTAGCACCGCGTTTACTTTTCTAGCTAGGTATTCTGCGTCTTCCATGCTGGCCGTTCTTGTCCACTCAGGGTTCGGAACTAGTATCACAGGTTTTCCATAGACCACAGCCTCGAGGGCGGTGGAACCAAAGTGTGTTATGACGAGCTCTGCTCCTGCTAGGAGCTTATGAAATTTTTTCGTAAGGGCGATTACTTTCCATTCCGGGTGTCTTTTGACGTATGGTGTGGGATCGGCTCTGCCTGTTTGTAAAACTATGTTGTGTAGGTCGCTCTCCGCTAACGCGTCAAATAAAGGCTTATGCCCGTAGGTGCCCCCTGTGACGAGGATGTAGCCTCCTTTCCATGGCTTGATTTCCGGCTTGGGAAGAAGGGGGCCAACAACCACGCCGTCTAGCAGTCTCCTTTGTTCCTCCCACTGCAATACGGTTATCTTGGAAAAGGGTTGTAGTAGGCGTGCGGTTTTAGAAGGCTTTAAAAAGCGGACTGAACTCTCGATGTTGATTACCGGAATTCCCTTAGCCCAAGCTATGATTGCTGGTGGGATGCAAAAATTGCTGCCCGTGCTTACCACAACGTCAAACCCTCGTGAAACTAGTCCGATGGAATCCATGAAGGCCTTGGCGAGACGGGGCGCAAACTCATGGGTGGGAGTTGTGGGTCCCCTAGCCTTAATTAAAAACATCACTTCACCAAATTTACTCAGTCTCTTCTCGCTTAAGGTGTCTCCCTCAGGCACAAGAAAGGATAAGGCGACCTTTTTGTTAAGCGCTTGGGCCAATGCATAAGCGTAACCCGTGTGACCCCCACCACCAGCCAAAATTAATACGCGCCCTTGCACCTGGCTTCTCCCCTTAAGAGTGTCTCTCATCTTAGGTTATATAGTTGTCCTATGTCCTCAGGAGAAGGCTGTAGGGAAAGTTCCATTTAGTTTCAGAGACTACATGTTTTAGTACCATCAAATCTAGGCCTCCTCTGCCGGGGGCCAAACCTCGACGTTTTCAATCCTTACTTCTGCTTCTGTCAATACACACCTCCTGTTTTTCATACTAGCCTAACAGACTAACACGAACAATGAGTTTCATAGAGGCGTGGTGAAATTCGTGAAAAATGTTTAAATGTGAATGAATTATGCTTACTCATAGTTTGGAGGCGCAGGTTGTGTCTGAAGAGCATGAGCGTGGAACTGTTTATGAGTGTGTGAAGTGCGGCGCCAAGGTGCCGTCTGAAGACCTTGAGATGCGCGGCGGCGGAGTCAAATGCACCTATTGTAGCTACCGCGTCCTGAGAAAGATAAGGCCGCCCGTAGTGAAACGCATACGCGCTGAATAAAGTATTCATCCAAGAACATATAACTTTGATTTTACAGGATTCATTAACAACAGCAGCCTTCGTATCATGCTTATGGCGGTCCCCTTTACCTCTTGAGAATCCCTATTTTCGCCAGGAATCTATGGGAACGAGTTTCTTGAGGTTTTAATGAGGCAAAATAAACTAGGTCCTCAACGGTGTCTATGTCTAGGGCGATCCTTGATGATCTTAGTGTTCGGAGGCGTATTGCGCGCACGTGCGCTTTCTCAATATGTCGTTGAAAACTGTGTTGTCCATAAAATGTTGGGATGATGTTGGGAGGGTTGAGCAGTAAAGCGTTGGTTCCGCTGCCGTTCCTAGAGGGCGATATAACCACAGCCGCTTTTTCCCCCAAGGAGAGAATTCTGTTTAGATCCATGGGCGTAACTAGTGGAATATCTGCGGGGAGAACAAGGGTGGAAGTTGCTCCCCTTTGGATGCACCAGCTGATAGCCTCAGAGATCGCTTGATTTAAGCCGGGCTGACCTTCTGTAAGGGGTACTGCGTCAAAACCTTTTGCCACCTGGAATACCTCTACGTCCTTGCCCATCACGACTGTTTGGTTAACGTGTCTCGTGGTTTTGACGCTTGCCAGCACGTCCTCTAACATTTTCAGGCAAAATTCTCTCCGTTCGTTATCAAGTAGGAGGGGTGAAAGCCTGCTCTTTGCGTCTTCTAGCTTTTTGACCGGGACAATCACAAAGGTGGTCACGATGTTTCCTCTTCTGGAGGATAATATTAGCTTTAGGAAAGCGTTATATGTGGTTCAGCGACTCCAAAGTTACCCTGGCTAATCTGGCCTTATCTCGCAGGCTCTTCATGATGGTGTTGGTCACAATCACATGGAGCCCAAGCCCTTCAATTCGCTCCCTTTCGGCTTGATCCATGTGGTCAATGATGAAGATGTCAAGGAAGTCTTGATAAAGGTGGGCAACAGAGTAAGCCGAAACCTCCAGCCCTAAGCCTCGCATGAGCTTATCCGCGGGTCCTTTGATGGGAGCGCCTCCGACAATGGGACTTATGGCGACTACTTTTGCCATAGTTTCTCTCAAGGCTTTCCTAACATTCTTTAGGGAAAGGATTGTGCCTATGCTCACGATGGGGTTGCTGGGGCATAGGATAATCGCTTCGGCGTTTAGGATGGAATCGATAACTTCTGGAGCGGGTTGAGCCTTTTCAGCTCCTTCAAAGGTGACATCCATGACCTTGTCTCGTGCGTCTCTCTTAACGAGATAGTCTTGAAAGTGCATGATGCCCTTATCGGTTGAAATTTTTGTTTCGAACTTGTCATTGGTCATCGGTAGGATTTTTGTTTCTAGCCCTAAGGATCGGCAAAGTCTACGAGTAGCCTCGGAAAGGGATAGCCCGCTCTTTAAAAGGTGGGTTCTGTGGACGTGGGTGGCGAGATCTCTGTCGCCTAACTTGAACCATGTTTCGTGTCCGTACCTTTGGAGCGTTTCAAGGCAGTGGAAGGTGTCTCCCTGTATTCCCCAGCCCCTTTCCTTGTTCACGATACCTGCGAGGGTGTACATGATTATATCGAGGTCCGGGGAAATGTGCAAGCCGTAGAGTTGAATATCGTCACCTGTGTTGACGATCACCGTCACCTCTTTCTCTGGGACGATTTTGATTAGTCCTTGAAGAAACCTCGCAGCACCTACGCCCCCAGCTAGCGCAGTGATCAACCCGTTTCCCTCCAGTAGTCTTGGTGCACAATTTTTTCTAAAGGTTTTCTGGGAGGGGGATTTGGCTTATCGATGGAGTATCCCAGTGTTATCAGTGCTTGAGGGTCGATATGGCTGGGGATGTTCAGTACCTTTCTAACCGTGTCTGGGCAGAATAATGGTGCACAGAACCAGCAGGAGCTTAGTCCCTCGGCATGAGCCGCCAGAAGCATATTTTCAATAGCTGCTGCCAAGCTTTGAACAGCCATAACACATTCGATTCCTTGTCTCTTTTTATCCGGATACTTATCCATATCCTCCATGGTTAAGCATGCAATAATGACGATTGGCGCTCTTTTAAACCGCTCAATGGAGGTTTTGACAAGTTTTTCACGTTCTTCCGGTGGAACATTATCTTTGCTCATATCTTTGTCCCAGCGATTCGCCATGGCTTCAGCTAGTCTCCTTTTTAAAGCGGCATCTCGAATCGTTACGAAGCGCCAAGGCTGCGCATTGTGAGCCGATGGAGCCCACCGAGCTGCTTCTAAAATTCTGACGAGAACCTTATTTGAAACATGCCTAGGTAAATACTCTCGAACACTGCGGCGACTCTTGATGACATCAAGAATCTTCATGGACATTCACCCCTGCGTGTCTTCACAATGATTCACGTCTTCAAACTATATAATGCAATAGCTACGAGTGGGCGTCTTACCTGACGAAAAGAAGGCAACGCTTGAAGCCCTCTTACGCTGTGAAACGTGGAGGCTCATCCTTTCTTTGCGTGAGATTGAAGCCTTTCAGAAGATTTCTTTCAATTACTATGGCGAAATCCCCGTGAACTCCATCTTTTTTCTGTTCATTTGCTATGTTTTGCGCGAACTTCCATACCTTAAAGCTAATGTGATCTTGTGACGTACATAGCGGAGACCGTCTGGGACCGATCCTTGAGAGGTAGGTGGACGGTTTCAGTTTTCCCCTTTCAAATCGGAACATGCAACTTTGTACGTGTAGCGTTAAGAATATAAGTTGTGCTTTAACATTTTAGGTTGAGGCTGATGGCAGGCGTGGGCTACACGTACGTGGATCTAGTTGTAAGGGGTAATGTCTCAAGGAATGTTAGAGCTTTAGTGGATACTGGGTCAGCCTATGTTGTAATGGGTCCTAAGATTATTTCTGAAATTGGGCTTCATGAAACGCCTTTTGAGGTAGAGTTGACACTTGCGGACAAGAGGAAGGTTAAGGCAAAGCTCTATTTGGCTGAGGTGGAAGCTGAGGGTAGAAGGGGGCCGGTCTTCGTAGCGGAGCTGGATGTGCCCACGCCCATACTGGGAGCTTACGCCCTTGAAACCCTAGGCCTGAAGCCAAATCCTATTACTGGCAGACTGGAGGTTGTGGGACCAGAGGGAGGATACCTACTCTTGACAGGGAGAGCAACAGGCGGATAATAAATCAGCCATCGAAACAGTCTCCAAAATTCTGATTAGCGCGCTAGTTTTATTAGAGACAGTGTTTTCTCCTAGAACACTATGATCTGTGACGTACATAGCGGAGCACGTTGGAGGAGGCCTGCGAACTGGCTGAGGTCAGCTTCGACTACTTCACTGCGATGTATGGCATCCAGATCTTCAAGAAGCGAGTGTAGGCGAAAAAGTAGGAAAGTGGTCAGAAGATTTCTTTTTCGCCTATTTTTCGAAGAGCCTTCCCTCTGAGCTTGATGACTGGACCTATCGTTTCTTCTGGCGCTTTTTCAGTGGTTTTTCGTTTCACGGTTTCTCCGCAGACGCCGTTAGGCAATAGTCGTCGTTTTGCGCACATCGCGTAACTGCAGTTCGATACCTCGCATTCGTCTTCGGTCCATCGGCACCAAGCTCTGTTTCCACGGTATATGAGAGCGGTTCTCCTATCAGGCATAATTCGTGCGCATCGAAACATTTCGCATACTGGAAAACAGTGTTTTACTCCAGACAACACAAGCACAACCCTATTCAAAACGATTTCATGGAGTTGGTGTCTGTCACTGTATGGCTAGAAAGCATCGAGTGTTATAAACTTTTTTGTATTGTAATAAATTTTCAGGATCGAGATTTCTTTCTGATAATTAGTTGCCAAAGCCTTTTGTATGATAAAGCTAAACCCAAGAAGGCGATGAGTAGGGTCAGCGAGATATACGCGGTCAGCCGGCTGGTTTCTATAGGGTAACCGCTAACCATTGCGTACTTGTCTATCTTAAACAAGAGCACCTTCGTTTCATCCAAGTATATGGTTCTGGTTTCACATAAATCTCCCGCGACATACAAGGAAATTCGATAGTCGCCGCCGATTTTGGGCATTGAAGCCATTCCATACGCGTCTGTCTTTCGGACGGGCTCGATCTTCGTCCACTCTTGATCAATTCTTCGCTCAAGTTCTATCAAAGCATCAGGGATGGGCTGCCCGAAGTAATCAACCACCTTCACAGAGGCGGTTATGTTGAAGATTTTGCAATGGATCAAAAGGGACAATTCGTCTTCGATTAGATCTACTACGGTTTCGTTCAGAATTATCCTGCGTTTCAGCTCTTCATTGTAGCCGTACACCATAACTCTGTATCTTCCAGCGGTGCAGTTGAAGGCGGCGCTTCCTAGGTCGTTGGTGGTCCCTGAGTGCACAAGAATCCGGCTGCTCCACTCATAAACCTCTAGCTCCATGTTCGGAAGGGGAAGCCTACCCGAGTCCACTACGTGGGTAAAGAGCGTGTACGTTGGGCATGTGATGGTAATGTTCACCCATCCGTCCTTCAAGAGCTGATTTAAGCTGGGTATTTGGGTTGTGTTGAAAATAGAGCCGTAGCGTTTGGCCTCAATGGTGTAGTTAGCGTTGGTGAGCATGTTAGGCGCAACTATGGTACCATTCTCGCGAGTTTCAAACGAGGCCCTTTCCGGGACCGTCTCGTTGTTTCTTTTCACATAGCTACACGCTAAAACCACCTCGACATAAGGAAGCGGAACGTCAGCCTCATCTGTCACCATCACCTTGATGTCAGCAAGGCTACACTGGAAATCGTGTATCGTGGTGTTGGATGTGATGTGCTGCTTTGGCAAGCTACCTACCTCTACGTCCTTCCAGAAGGCTTTGAAGGAGTAATAGGTGTCGTTGGCGAGCTGGAACCGTATCCATCCCGTTTGATTGGTCACCCCCTTTTCGATGAGGGTTTCTGGGTCCGTTGTTGCGTTGTATGCTTCAACGGTCACGCCGGCTACAGGTTCCTTGTTGAGATTTACGGTTCTGATCTGTATTTCCACCTTAGCTTGTTCCGGGGACCCTTGAATCGGCGGAGTTATCACTAGCACTGTAAGTATGATTAAAAGCAGAGGAACGCTTCGAAGTCTCCGGGGCCTCAACACGCAGCCTCCACGATTGTGAGCATTTCTAGGAAATAGCATTTAAATTTACTGCTCCCTAAACCCTTCCTTCTCGCGAAACAACAGCTATAAAACATGTTTAGAGGGATCCAGATAGCGCGCTGGCTCTGACTTAGATGTTTTCATTTTGGAAAGAATTCGAAGAGATGTATCCTCCAACAAAAAAGTTTCTAGAGACTGCCATAAATAGATTTAATTCAGCCATGGAAAAGGCATCATTTGAAGATCGACTAATAGACTTTATTATAGCTCTTGAAGCGTTGTTTCTGAAAGAACCTTTGGAACTCGAATATAGATTATCGATCAGAATAGCGTCGTTTTTAGGTAAGACTAAGGATGAAAGAAATAAAATATTTCAGCTTATTCGTAGAGCATACAAAACTAGAAGCGCGATTGTTCATGGTGGTATAAAATTAAAAAAGAAGGGTGAGTTTTCAGGAGATGAATTATCTAGTTTAGAAGAAATTGTAAGAAGAAGTATTATGATTATCATTAAGAACAGGAAGGAAAAAGAGTATCTTTTAAGAGAAATTAATTCAAATCCATTTGTTTGATTACATTTCACGTACTCGAAATAACGCAAGCGAACTAGGGGCTATCCCAGATAATCAAATATCGTAAGGACACACATTCCATTTCAGACAAAGTTAATTCATTAGATGAGTTGAAGTAGATAAGGTTAACCTTCGTATAGCGCGCTATGGAATACTAACAGTTAATGCTTTAGCGGTCCTTGATTCTGCGGGTGCTCCAGCAATCATTTTAAAGACCGCCTTCAACTAACTATTCACAACAGGGTAGTTGCCTTGAAGGATGTTTTGACGAGGGCGGTGGACTACGGCGGCAAGCTTGGAGCTGATTATGTGGAGGTTCGGATGCAAAGAAACTTCAAAACCCTTCTCACAACTAAGGATGGCAGAGTTGAAGCGGCGAAAGAGGGCATCGAAAACGGTGCCGCTGTTCGGGTTTTAGCCAAGGGCGCTTGGGGTTTTGTAACCGTCGGGACGCTGGATCCAATGTTGCTGGCGGATGCGGTTAAAGAAGCCTTTAAGATGGCGAGCGCAGCGAGCTTCAAGGTGAAAGATCCCGTGAAGCTTGCTGAAACGAAAGTCATCGAAGACAAGGTGACCGCCAAACCGAGGAAAGATCCACGAGAGGTTCCCCTCGACGAGAAAATAGGGGTTGCCTTAACCATAAGCAACACGATATTCGATTATGACGATCGAGTGAAAAGCTGCACCATCGATTACCTGGATCTAACAGGGACCAACTACTTCATAAATAGCAATGGAACATACCTCGGACAAGACAGGCTCTATGTCTGGTCTAGGATCCTCGCCTCAGCAAGGCAAGCCGACGTATTCACGTCGGGAAGAGAGGAAATAGGATCCACCGCTGGCTTTGAAGTGTTCGACATGGAAACGCCAGAAATCGTGGGGACAAGAATCGCAAAGCGTATAGTTGATCAGTTGAAAGCCAAGGTGCCGAAAGGCGGAACGTTTCCAGCCGTTATCGGAACCAACGTGGTCGGCGTCTTTATCCACGAGGCCTTTGGGCACCTAGCAGAAGCCGACCTCACCCTATCTGGCTCCGTGTTGCATAACAAGCTTGGGAAGAAAATCGCGTCTGAGGTTGTCACCGTCTATGACGACGGCACCATCACCGACGCCTTTGGATCCTTCAAATACGATGACGAGGGTGTTCCAGCGCAAAAAACCCTCCTCATTAAGGATGGTGAGGTGACAGGGCTCATGCACAATCGTGAAACCGCCTACAAATTTGATACGAGATGCACAGGTAACGCTCGCGCCGAAGACTTTCGATCCGAACCCATCATTCGGATGCGAAACACCTACCTCGCCCCAGGTGATCACTCCTTTGAAGAACTACTTGAGGACATTGATTTTGGGTATTACCTGAAAAGCTTTCGAGGTGGTGAAGCGAACTTGGATGGAACCTTCCAGGTCGGCATTGAGGAGGCGTATGAAATCGTGAAGGGGGAGTTAGGTTCGCCTGTTCGAAATGCCTCTATTAGCGGAAACACCCTCGAAACGCTATATAAGGTGGAGGCTGCAGGTAGGGACTTTACATTGTGGCCCGGAAGATGTGGAAAGGGTCAGATAGCCTTCGTTTGCGATGGAGGACCAACCATACGAGTGAGGGAGGTGCTGATCGGTGGCGGAGCTTAAACCTGAAGATTTGATCAACTTTGGGGAGAAAGTCGTTCAAGTGGCGATGAAGAGAGGAGCGGAGGAAGCCGAGGCCTTCCTTAGCAGAAGCTCCAGCATATCGGTGGACATCGAAAGGGGACAGATCGTCAGAAACGTTAAGATGGTGGATCAAGGCTTGGGAGTGAGGGTCGTTTACAAAAGGGCTGTCGGCTTCTCCTACACGAACACGTTAACCTACAAGACCCTGAAGGAAACCGCAGTTAGGGCCTTCCGTTCAGCCAAAGCCAGCAAACCAGACGAAAACTGGGAAGGCCTCCCCAACCCAAAGAAGCTTGGCATAACAAATAATACGTATGATAAGAGAATAGTGGATTTGTCCTTTGACGAACTGGTGAAAATGGCGTCACTAATGCTGGACATGGCAGAGGGTTACGACGAGCGGGTCTTCGCCTTTAGAGGCGGAGTCGGAATGCTTCTCATGTCTAGAACGATCGTCAACTCGCATGGATTGGAGGCTTACGATAAGGGCACCGCCATTGAGTGCTCTCTCGCCACTATCGCGAGGGAAGCTGACGAGGTCACCCCGGTGTGCTTTGAATTTAATGCGGAACGGACTTACATGATCGACCCTGAATGGGTTGGGAAAGAGGCGGCGAGACAAGCCGTTTCCTCTCTCAAGGCTAGGAAAATCCCCTCAGGAACCTTTCCCGTAATATTCGCTCAACCTAGTCTTCATGACCTCCTTTATTATACACTGATAAACGCCGTGAAGGCAGATTACGTTCAGAGGGACCGGTCCGCGCTCAAGGGAAAAATCGGTGAGAACATCGCCTCGAGTCTCGTCACCATCCATGATAATGGACTGCTAGAGGGCGGTCTTCAAACATGGAGGTTCGATGGCGAAGGAGTTCCTAGCCAAAAAACGGCAGTTATCGAGAAGGGCATCCTCAAGCATTACCTCTACGACAACTACACAGCGAAGAAGGACGGCGTTGAAAGCACGGGAAACGCTCTCCGGGGAGGCTTAGCCTCCTATGCATCCACCCCGACCCTAGAAGCAACCAACTTCATCTTGGCATCGAGAAACAAGTCCCCTGAAGACCTCATCAGCGAAATCGATGAGGGGCTCATCGTCTATAACGTGCAAGGAGCCCACAGTAGCAACCCAGAAAGCGGAGAATTTTCTGTAGTGGCCACCCCAGCGTGGAAGATCGAAAAGGGCAGCGTGGCTCACGCGGTCAAGGGGGCAATGCTGGCGGGGGTCATCTTTGATGTTCTGAAAGGCGTGTCAGCCCTCGGCAACAATGTAAGGAAGATTGGACACCTGGTCTCGCCGTGGATCCGTGTAGAAAACGTTAAAGTTATTGGAAAATGATGTAGATATGTTAAGGGATGTGATGCATATGGCTTACCATAAAGCGGTTGAGACGATTCCGTTGGAAAAGCGAGAAGAGCTTTCAGATAAATTGATGGATGCCATTCTTGTATCTAAGAATGAAGACAAAATGCCCATCTTGCTGGCCAACACGATACTTTATCATTGGCAACGAGGTCTCCTCGCAGGAGGCGCGAGTCTGGCAGCGCTCCTTGAAGCAGCGGTTCTTCTTGAACCAGACAGGACTATGGAGATTTTAGAGGTAGAGTTGCAATTGACGAACACCGCGAAAACAGTTAATGAGGTCCTTATGAAAGCAGAAAAATGATTAGGGTGATTGGGATGGTTAGGTTTGGGATCGAGTTTGTTCCTCGCGAAGCCTACTGGAAAACCATCTATTATGCGATTCAAGCTGAGAAAAGGGGATTTAACTACCTATGGATAACTGACCATTTCAATAACCGCAACGTCTACGTCACCCTCACAGCAGCGGCGATTTACACCAATAAGATCACGTTTGGCCCGGGAGTGACCAACCCCTATCTCGTGAATCCTGTGATTACCGCCCAAACCATTGCTTCATTAAATGAGACAGCTCCTGGCAGGGTGGTTTTGGGCGTCGGTGCTGGAGACAAAACAACCCTTGATTGCGCCGGGGTCGAGATGCGAAGTCCGCTCACAGCGGTTCAAGAGTGCATCGAAATCTTTAGAAGAATGACAAGCGGCGAGAGTGTTGTTTTTCAGGGCGAAGTGTTCAAGATAGCGGGGGCCAAGTTTTTGTTTAAACCCAGAGGAAAAATTCCCGTTTATGTGGGGGCTCAAGGTCCAAAAATGCTTGCCATGGCTGGGAAGATCGGTGACGGAGTTTTGATAAACGCTTGCCATCCCAAGGACATAACTTATGCCGTAGATTGCGTGAAAAAGGGAGTCAGCGAGGCTGGTAAGAAGCTGACCGACGTGGATGTGGCCGCCTACACATCCTTTTCTGTTCACGAGAATCTAAAGAAGGCCACGAAGGCAGCGGTTCCCGTTGTTTCATTCATTGTCGCCGGCAGTCCCAGCGTGGTGTTAGAGAGGCATGGCATAGACTTGAAGGCGGCTGAAGAAATTCGGGAAGCCTTGAAGGCCAGCCAGTGGGGTCAAGCCTTTGGTTTAGTTTCGCCGGAAATGATAGAAGCCTTTTCGGTCTGCGGCACCCCTGACATGTGCATCGAGCGCATCACCCAGCTCCTCAAATCTGGAATCTCGCAGTTCGTGGTAGGTTCACCCATAGGTCCCAACGTTCGAGAGGCCATCAATCTGATAGGTGAGAAGATCATTCACCATTTCAAACCGTAACAATCGCAAAATCCGGCTCTCCACCAATCAAGCACTGAGCGATGTGCTTGTCTCTGCATGTGTAGAAAGATCAATGTCGCAAGTTAAGTTCGCGAGTTCCGGCTACCTGAAGCAGTATTCAATCCCTTGAAACTCTTTTGCGAGTTTCATGGTATCCTCTCTAACTCGACGCGGTTCTTCACCATCAACGATCACTCTTTTGATGAGTTCAGCGATCCTCTGCATCTCATCTTCCCTCATTCCTTTTCGGGTTGCCTCACAAACGCCGATTCTAACCCCGCAGTCAACGATGATATTAGCCTCCTCCAGCTTTTTGGCCACAACTCCGCCTTGTCTATAACCGCCATAATCGAGAAAGACTTGATGAGACTGGGTGTATCCAAGCTCAGGGCATACAACTGGGAGATGCTGTTCAGCCAAAGCGCCAGCGAGGGCACGCGCGTTTTGAACCACCTGCCCAGCGTATTCTTTTCCATACACTTTCATCTCAGCGAGGGCCAAGGCTAGGGCGGCAATTCGGTTCCAGTGAGCATTGTCCACGTAGGCTGGGTGAACTTGTTCTCGCATGGTTTCGCCGTGCTCCCTGTCGGCGAGTATGATCCCTCCCTGAGGTCCAAAGAACGTTTTGTGCGTGGATCCAGTCAAAACTGAGGCACCCTCTCGGAGGGGGTCCTGAAACCTTCCCCCAGCGATCAAGCCCAGTACATGGGAGCCGTCATACCCCACGTGGACACCGATTTCACGGGCCACCTCAGCGAGTTCCTTCACGGGATGTGGAAACAGGAACAGGCTTGCTCCAAAGATGATGATCTTCGGCTTTTCCCGCAATATCAAGTCTGTGGACTTCTCCACTTGGATGTTCATTCTCTCCTTGGAAAAGGGGAAACTGATCACTCTAAGCCTCAGAGACCTCGATATCCCGTGTTCTGAGATGCCGGGGTATCCTCCATCATTGGGTGAAACGCATAAGATTGTGTCGTTGGGTTCCGTAAAGGAGGCGAGAAAGACGAGGTCAGCTATGTGACCAGAGAGGGGACGTAGATCCGATGTCTCAGAATGAAATAGGTCTTTCGCGAGATCCTCCCCACACTGTTCTATCTCGTCGATGAAGCGAGTGCCCATGTAGAAACCCTGTCTCGAGGTGTATCGATGCCCAAGATCCGAGGAGAGAAGGGAGCGAACAGCCGGACTCGTCACGTTTTCCGAAGGGATCAGGTTAATAGACTCTTGTCCACGCCACTGCTCATGCCTTTGAACCAAACCTAATATCTCATCGATCAAGCCAACCACCTAGATGTATTGCCTTGTATTTAGTTAGAAGAACTACTTGATGGTTGCGATGCGTCGGAGACCAGAGCATCGTTCAAGCTGTTAGGTGTGGTCTACGCGAAGTCCGTTATGCTTAGGAATCATAGAGCATTTCGACAAGTTGTAAGGGGTGAGTTTGGGTGGCTAGATTTTTGGTATTGTGGCGTAGGAGTCCGACAACTCCATTTCCGACAGACCCTTTAGAATCCTTAAAGTTCGCTGAGAAGGGGTGGACGGTTATAGACGACCTCATAAAGAAGGGCGAATTTATGTTTGCTCATGACTTTCTTTTCCCAACAGCTCATACCACTTCAAAATTTCTCTAATTGCCTTTTGGGAATAGCTATAATCATTCAATTTTTTCTTTATTTCCTCTGTCTCATTCAAGGCTTACCGACACTCAAAAACTTTGACATTATATTCTCCTTCTGGGTTTATTAAACCTCTTGAAGTTCTTCTGCGAATTTTTTGGCGTCCTGAGCGTATAACACCCTGTGGTTAAACCTTGGCGTTTTATCCCAAGTTGGCTCTCTTGTGAGTGTTTTGATGATAGCGGAAATTATGCACGGTATCCAATGGTATGTGTAAACGGTTACAATGAATAGGAGTGGGATCATGTGCCACAGGGGATATTCTCCTCTTTCCCTCCATAAACCATAGCCGATTAATGGAAAGAAGGAGAAGCTGTTTGCCAAGGTGAAAGCTAACGGGAAAGCGTTACGCAGCCCGATGAAACCAAAGACGCTTAACCCGAACCATACCCAACAAAGGAGAACAACGAATGGCACCGTGATGTGGATTAAATATATGGTCGCGTCAATCTTCTTTTTCACACCGATCTTAGCCTTCCAGACCTTAAGGTTAAGCACATGGCTACTTAGAGCCTGAAAGGTTCCCCAAGACCATCTTGTTCTTTGACGGAAGAGACTATGCCAAGTTTCCACCCCTTCTTGATAGACCACGGTTGAGCCAATGTAGCGATTTTCCCATTTTTTCATGATTAGTCGTATCCCCAAATCGAGGTCTTCAGTCAGAGAATCCCTTTTCCAGTACTCCTCATCATTCCTTAAAACTACATTTTCAAGGGCTGTTGCCCTAATAAACTGTCCATTTCCACCAAGTGCGACAGACCCTCCGAAGATTGTGCGTGAAAACTGTACAACTCTCGCAAACGCTAAGAACTCTATGTCCTGTAGCTTGGCTAAGAAAGATTCCTTGCGGTTCTTTATGCGAACGAGGGTTTGGACACCGGCAACATGCGGGTCCGTGAATTGAAAGGAAGCCTTCTTTAACATGTTCTTATCTGGTATTGCGTCGGCGTCAAAGACCCCAATTATCCAGCGATCTCTAGGCCTAATTTCCAGTCCTCGCCAGGTGAGGAGAAAGTCGGCGAAACCCGTGTTCAGAGCTGAACTCTTTCCTCTCCCACTCTTCCACACTGGAACGTTAATCAACTTCAAGTTAGAATACTTCTGTTGAAGATTCCTTACTATGTTTTCTGTGTTGTCCGTGGAACCGTCGTTGACCATGATCACCTCAAACAGTTCAGGGGGATAATCAAGGTTTAGGATGTGCTCCAGCGTTTCTCTGATTACATATTCCTCATTGCAAGCAGGGATGATGATGCTGAAATAGTGGGCCATGTCCTCCCCCTCTCGAACGCGGCCCGTGCCCAGAACAACCATGAGAAAAAGATTGTACAAAGTGCACGTGATGAGTAAGTAGACGGTTAGGAAAGTGCCGTCTAAAATCAAACCGGGGGCGGCGAGGCTTATCCCTATGGTTGCCGCCAACATGAAAATTGGTGCAATAAGACTCACCCCAATTGTAACAGCAACATAAGTGATGGGAGCGAGCGCCCCCTTAATTAAAACGTCAGCCATTTTTCCTCGCTTCGCCTCGCTTTACATATGTACGTACATATACGCCCTTCTCTGCCTTTACTGCCTGAAAAACCCTCGCAGCCTCATGTAAGGTGATTGAAGATTTAGAATGCAGGCTTCCTTTTACGATTGAGTTTTTTTCAATTTTTATGTTTCCATCGCATTCTATCGACCCATATATAATAGAATCTGGGCCTACAATGACCCCCCCACTCTCCGCAATGATGTCTCCCAGAATTTCCGAAGATCCACAAATCTTGATGTCTCCTTGAACCATAATGGAAGATTTTAAGACGGCCCCTGGAGCAATGGAAAGCCCCTTATGTGTGTTGATTTTGCCCTTCACCATTACACCCTTTTGAGCAATGACCCTCCCGCCGGATACTATATTTCCATCAACCCTGGTGTTTGCACCAACTTGAACGTCCTTCATGGCTTTTACGTTTTTCAGAATTTGACAACTTTCACCAATTTTCAACCGGCCTTTAACCACAAGAATTTCGTTCACTCTAGCTTTAGATGGGATTTCCACGTCTCCCACCACTGCTGTAACGTCGTCTCCAACATGGAAGACGCTTCCAACAACTTTTGCGGGGAACGTTATCACGTCTCTGGATGTTTCTTTAATCCCCTCTTCATTCTCAGCCTTTGCGGCTTTATTTATCGGCGGAGAAGCTGGTCTAAAAACAAGCCTCCGGACGCCCTCAACAACCCCAACCATAACAATGAAAATCCCAGGTACCATTAAATCTACGTCTAACAAAATCCAGCACAAAGCAAAAATACTGAGCCCAAGAAGTAACCAAAGAACAAAGTGTAAATAGGAGCCAAGTTGAGTGAAACTGTTCATGTGTTCTCCCTATATACATGATTAGAGGTAGTATATATTAAGTCTTCTCTCTTACGAAATATTTTATGAGTTTGAATTGTTATCGTGCCGGGTAAATACCTTACATGAAGTCGGTTATGCTTCGTTGCTTAACCCTTTCCAGCGGCTCTTCTCCACCTTCCTCAAGGATCACAAGCTGGCCATAGACCCCATCGTAGCCCGGTATAACCCTTACCCTCCCCTCCCTCACTCGAACAATGGCCTCGGCGATCTTGGGGTCAACAATTTTAGACATCTCCTGTTTAGGCGCGTCTATCAGCACGGTGAACTCATCGCCAAACCTCGCGACAAGAGGATTGTACACACTCCACACCTTTGGGGCACCGGGATACGTGACCCCGAGAACCGTTGCAATGATTTCTGAGAGAGGCAAAAGGTGCATATACCCTATGGCACCCTCAGGCCTAAAGCCCATAGGCCGATCTGCAAGCTCCTCCACCCGCTGTTCCACACCCTTCGTGAGCCTCCTGCGACAAACCGGGCAACGATTTCCAAACTTTATGGCCTCTTGAGGGGACAAAGAAACGTTGCAGTTCCGATGACCCGTCCAGTGATACTTTCCGTAAGCGGGATCCGTCTCTATGGTGAATGTGAAGCGCTCTGGATCTTTCTCGCGAAGGGCGTCGACCACCTCCTGATACGTTAATCGTTCAAGCTCAAACACGTTGGCTTCCCTCCCGATCCTCCACGGCCAGGCACTGTGGCTGTCGCTGTTTGAAACGAGGGCAAACTTGTCGAGTGTGCTAAGTCGCCAGTTCATGGGCGGGTCCGAAGATAGGCCCGTTTCCAAGGCCGGTATGTGTTTAGTCATGTCTTGATAGCAGTCCTCGACCCGGTCGAATCCACTGAAGGCACCGAAGATGCTAAACCAAGGCGTCCAGGCGTGGGAGGGTATGACCACGTTTTCATCCGAAGCCCCCATTACCTCCTCAACGAGTTGCGGCGCGGTCATGTCCAAAATTGGCCTGCCGTCAACGGTGAGATTGCCGTATCGGGCCAATCGATCGTTGACTTGAATAGCCGCATCGAGGCTTGGAGTTAAGATAACGTGGTGGATCTTTTTGATCTCGCCCTCAAAGGTGAAAATGGTGGAAACCTCACCCGTGATCATGTAGTGCACAGGGGAATCCGAGTCTTTAGCTGGCTTGTAAAGGCCCGTGTCGGGAACCTCAACTAAGTCTTCGCTCAATTCCTTGAGCCATCGAGGGTGCGTAAAGTCTCCTGTGCCGACAAGATTTAGGCCCTTGATGCGGGCGAAGCGAGTGATCTCTTCTATAACCATTTTCTCGCTCGTGGCACGACTATATCTGGAATGAACGTGAAGGTCGGATATCACCCTCATCGCTGCTCGCTCTCAACTTCTTTTTGCTTTCCAATGTATTTAATGAACAGCTTTTCCCAGTCTAATCGCAGAGTAATGTAAACTGAGACTAGGATGAAGAGAACGGTTAGGAAGATGCCGACAAAACCATACTCTTCGGCGAAGTAGTGAATGGCGGTTTTAGAGAGATCTCCACCTAGGGCAATTATTATTGTTAAGATGATTTTGCCTAACAAACAGGAAATGAAAAAGGAGATTAAATTATAGCGCATTATTCCCATAGGCACATATATTATATCGTCTGGCAAAGGAGATAACGCGAAGAAGAAAATCGCAAGGGCTCCATATTTCCCGAGCAATGGCTTGGCGTAATCAAGCTTGTTCCGCCTTTCTGAAGATAAAAATTTTCGACCAGCCGCCCCAATCGTGTAGATCACTATCTTGCCAATCGTGGCACCAAATCCGCCAACAACTCCCACCAATAACGGGTTTAAGAAGGAACCCATCCAAAAAATCAAGAGAAGATATGGAACGGGCACAAATACCAAAAGGTTTCCGAGGAAGCTTATCGTGAAAACCCCAACATACCCATAGCTCATCAATAAGGTAATAAACCATTGAAGATCTTCTGGGAATGGCATACAAACGCCTTCAATAGACGAGAATGCTCTCCCTTGGGAATTGTTTCTTTTATGTTTTAAGCATTACCGTGGAACCCCCTGTTGTTTATCTTTACCTCACAGGGGTCCTTATGCTACTCGAATAATCCTCGTTGGGGTGACTATAATATCCACGGGGATGTCCCACTCATCTCGGGGAATCCTTTCAACGATTTGCACATCGTGTACAGTTGTGACTACAGAAGTTTCAGGTGTGAGACCGCCTGAGTTCTTCAAGATGACGTATTCTTGATCGGAATATCCAGTTCCTTTACCCAGTCTTCCCCCGTCCAGAGACACTGCCACAGAACCAGCTACAAACAAGCCGACCTCCACCTTTGAGGGATCAACATAGCGACCATGTTTGAACGCCCCTCGAATTGTAGATGCCTGAGGAATATGTTTTTGGTTAATCACGCTTGGATCTAGCAATAGAAACCCTTTCCTTAATTTGGGTGTGGCCATGACTACGGCCTTGCCGTCCCTCAAAGCCATCCCTCGAACGGGTCTCTGGGGAGAGTCGGGATTACAAAAAACTACTCTGGCTTGCTTGTATTCGGGCAGTTCTCTTAAGTTCTCAGCTGCTTTCTCTGCTCCGATGAAGTTTGGTATTCGATGAAAGACGGGTCTAGGAAAACTAGCGATTTCCTTCTCTTCCATGAGGCGCCATATCTTCATCCTAATTTCGTCCTTAGCCAACGCAACAGCCCTCGGCCTTTAACCCTCCAGTTGCATTCGCTAAGATCGTTTCTTTCAGAGTAACCCTATATGATGGACAGTTCCTTCCCGACCTTTTCAAAAGCTGAGATGGCAAAGTTAAGGTCGTCTTTTGTCAACGCTGCATTCATCATAGTCCTTATTCGTGCCTTGCCCCGTGCCACCATCGGAAACACGATAGGCAGAGCAAACACGCCTTCCTCGTATAGCCTTACACTAAGTTTCTTGGCAACACTGCTTTCGCCAACAATGATCGGCGTGATCGGCGTCTGGCTGTTTCCTATGTCGAAACCAAGGCCCTTCATGGCACTCTTGAAGTATGTTGTATTATTCCATAAGGTGTTAACGTGTTGTGGTTCGCTCTCCAGCACGTCAATGGCCGCGATGCACGCTGCGGCTACTGAGGGTGGATGAGAGCCACTCAATAGCCAAGTTCGTGATCGGTTATATGCGAAGTTGATGAGGTCTCTGGAACCGGAGATATGACCGCCAACGACACCGAATGCCTTCGAAAAGGTGCCCATTTCAACGTGAACCTTCTTGCGGTCGAGCTTAAAGTGGGAGACTATGCCTCGACCACCCTCCCCCAAAACTCCTTCACCGTGAGCGTCATCAACATAGACCATTGCGCCGTGCTCTTCGCCGAGCTTAGCTGTCTGATCTAGTGGCGCTATGTCACCGTCCATGGAGAAGACGCCATCTGTGATTATTAGAATTCTTCTATATGGTGGTTTGTGTTTCTCGGCCTCGTCCAATACGTGCGCTAAGTCTTCCGTATCGCAGTGCTTGTAGATTGCTCTTTCTGCGTGGGAGAGCCGAACACCGTCGATAATGCTGCCGTGGTTGAGTTCGTCGCTGATTATGAGGTCCTCTTTATCAGGAGCGAGTTGGGGAATTAGCCCAAAGTTCGCCATAAAGCCTGTCTGATAAACTAGGGATGCTTCTGCGCCTTTAAACTTTGCAAGTCTCCTTTCGAGTTCAACGTGTAAATCCATGTTGCCCGCTATAGGTCGAACCGAGCCTGACCCGACGCCATGAGTCTGAGTTGCTTTTATCATAGCTTCCTTGAGGCGTGGATGATTGCTTAAACCGAGGTAGTTGTTGGAGCAAAGCATGAGAACTTTCTTTCCCTCAACAACGCACCAAGGAGTGCTTGGACCTTGCAAAACCCTCAGCTTCCAGTCAAGTTCCCCCTCCACGAGCGCCTGATACTCCTCCCTTAAAAACGCGGTCGAATTTCTCATTTTTCACACCATTAATATGCTCTTTCTAAGGCTCTCTTAACTTTTATCACCACTTGGGCTCGAGGGCCACCTTGCCAGCCTGCTTAAAGTTTAGCAAATCTATGCCCTTTGCCACATCTCTCATGGGTATTCTATGGGTTATTATTAAGGCAATTTTGTCTCTGAAGTCAGGGTTAGAGAGAAGTCCCTTCACTTGGTACCATGTCTGAAACATTCTACGCCCAGTGATGCCATACACCGTCGCAGCCTTGAAGACCACGGCATTATTGAGGTCAAGTTCCATCGGCTTTTCGAGAATTCCCAGAAGGGAAACTCTCCCTCCTGGAGTAAGCATTTCGAAAGCTTGCCTCACCGCCATTGGACTGCCTGACATCTCTAGGGCGACATCAACGCCGTTGCCGCCTGTTTCGTCACGTATGATCTTAACTATATTTTCGCCTTCCTCCGACGCGCTAAGAACTAGGTCAGCTCCCATCTTTTTCGCCAGTTCGATGCGGACCTTGTTAAGGCCACCAGCTGTGACGAAGACTTTTGAAGCGCCCAGCGCCTTAAGAACAGCTATGGCCATTAAACCGATGGGGCCACAGCCCAACACAGCCACGTTCTTTCCAGCAATATCTTCAGCATTGTCCTTGGGTAAGACTGTTTGAACAGCGTTTCCAAGCGGCTCTTGAATAGAGGCAACCGCTGGATCCAACTTGGGATCGTTTTTCCACGTGTTTCTCTCAGGCAATGCCACATACTCGGCAAAGACCCCGTCTCTATCCACGCCTAGAATTTCCATTTTTTGACAGATGTGCATGCGGTCAGTTTTGCATTGGTAGCAGGTGCCGTCCACGATGTGCGTCTCTGCTGACACCATATCGCCTATCTGGATGCTGGTTACGTCACTGCCAACTTTAACAATCTTTCCGGAGACCTCGTGACCAAATATTAAAGGAATTTTCTTAACCCTGTTCTGAGCCCACTCGTTCCAATTCCAGATGTGTACGTCGGTTCCGCAGATCGAGGTAGCCTTCACCTCGACCAGAACCTCGCTCTTCCCTATCTTTGGTACATCCACGGTTGCGATCTCGGCTCCGGGCTCTCGCTTTTTCTTAACAATCGCGTACATATTTGTCATAACCAAACATTTTGTGACCCGAAAGAGCGCTCGTCGCCCTTCCGGGCTTGCTTTTACGTTGAGCTAACTGAAGGATGGTCTAATAAAATTTACCTTAGACTGGAATACCTTGCTGAGATTCGCATTATCAGATTGGTGCTAGAGCTTAGCCAAAAGTATAAGAATTCCCCCATGACCTTTGGTATGTGCGGGAAGTTTCAGGTAGATTGAAGCTTCAAGTGGCGAGAAAGGTTTGAAGATGGGCTTTATTGTGAATCCCATAGCCGGCATGGGTGGCAGAGTCGGACTGAAGGGAACTAACGGCGTTTCAAAGGAGGCTATCGCGATGGGTGCGGAGCCAGTTGCTCCCGCTAAGGCCATCGAGTTTCTTAGGAAATTGAGGCAGCTCGGACTAGAACCTGCTATTGCCTTAATAACATGCCCCGGGGTGATGGGTGAAGAAGAGGCAAAGTCGGCCAGTATCTCCGCAGAGACTTTGGAGATGCCCCTTAAAACCGAGACCACGGCAGAGGACACCAAGTTGGCAGTTGCGCTGATGATGGGCTTGAGGGTCGACTTGATTGTCTTTGTTGGAGGTGACGGTACAGCGAGGGATATCCACGATGCGATGCGTGGCAGAGATGAGTTGCCCGCGCTGGGTGTTCCTTCAGGTGTCAAGTTGTATAGCGGCATCTTTGCTGTTAACCCTGCGGAGGCGGCGGAGGTTGTTGCAGCCTTCGTCAATAAGAACTCTCAGATAATGGACTTTGAGATCATGGACGCCGATGAGAGTGCCATCAGAAGAGACCGCTTCTCTGTGAGGCTCTACGGTTTTTTGAAGGGCCCCTTTGTGCCCATGCGCCTTCAAGGCTCCAAGCAGGTGAGCCCAGAGACCCTCGATGAGCACGAAAACCAGATGGCGGTCGCTAGGTTTGTGGTGGAGGAAATGGATCCAAAAGGCACCTACATCCTCGGTCCGGGCACCACTGTGAAGTGTATCGCAGACCTGCTTGGGGTGAAGAAGACTGTTCTCGGCGTTGATATCTATCGAGACAAAACCGTGATAAAGGACGTGAACGAAAAGAGAATACTACAAGAAGTCAAGGACTTCAAAAACACTTGGATTGTGGTTTCGCCTATAGGGCGTCAAGGCATGCTGCTCGGGCGCGGAAACCAGCAGATAAGCCCAGAAATCATTAAAAGGGTAGGGAAGAAGAGGATCATCGTCGCCGCGACCAAGAGCAAACTAGAGGGCATCGAGGGACGCGTTTTGAGGGTTGACACCGGCGACGCTGAGGTTGACCAATTGCTCAGAGGCTACATAAAAGTCGCGACAGACTACAGGGAATGGAGGTTGATGCCGGTTCAGTAACCTTGCTACGTTACTTGCTTTTTGAATAATTTTTGCAGTCCTCTATGGAGAGGGATTCTGGGGCTTAGAGAGCTGAGATGAGGAATTTAATTCGGAAGGAGACGAGGACTCTGAAGAGGATCATGAGAGCCCCATGTCCTTGGTTCTAGGATGTTAGTTCCAAATCTTTGCCAAGCGGGCGACGTTTCCAGCTTTCATGGCACCCATAGCACCGTTCTTCGCTTTCTTCGCATTTCCTTCGAGAGCTCTTCTATGCGCCCGATTTTCATGCATCCAGCCATGCAGTGCTTAACGCAGGCTGGTGGAAGCCCCTCCTTAATGCGAGGAACGCACAAAATGCACAGTTCCGTGGGAAAGGGGAGGTAAGTGATGTATAGCTTGTTTCCGGGAAGCTCTTGAATCATCTCTATTACCTTTATCCCTCCCCATTTCCCAGCTGGCAGTTTATGCTCTTGCTTGCAAGCGACTTCACATGTGTGGCATCCGGTGCAATATTCGTAGTCGATTAATAAACCGTATTCAGGCATTTTCCTCACCTACTCCGCCTTATAGACCTTGCATAGCATGTTTTTGAAGGGCGATCCATGGCCTGATTTGCCCGTGTACCCCATAGGTATGAGCTGGTTGATATTCACCTCCCATACACCAAACAGCGAGGGTTCTGGGCCTGGCTTCTCAGGGAACCACCATCCATGTGTTACCATAACTATCTTTGGGTGCACTACGGGAGTGACCTTAGCCTTGCGCTTGCATTTGCCAAGCCAGTTCTCAACCCACACACTGTCTCCGTCCCTTATGTCAAGTTGTTTGGCTGTTTCCGGGTGGATTTCGATTATTGGGTCAGGTTCCACCTCCCTTAACCATGGGATCATCCTATGCTCTGAGTGGAAGTAGACAGAAGTTCTTCTTCCAGTGGTTAAAATTAGGGGATACTTCTCGTAGAGATCGGGGGTGCTAACCGGACTGAACGGCGGCTCTTCATAGCATGGGAGCGGATCTAGTCCCCACTGCTGAAGTTGCGACGAGTAAAGCTCAATTTTGCCTGACGGCGTCGAGAAACCGGGTTTCCCATCCTGTCTCAATAATCCCTTTTCATACCTCCTATAAGGAAGGCTGGAATGACCGTCAGGAGGGAAAACCCAGACCTTTTCGCAAAGCTCGTCATAGGTCATGCCGGATGGCTTCAAAATATCGTCAAACATTTCCTTAATGTTCCTCCAAGGAAGTTTAGGGTTAAACCTTTTAGCCAGCTCGAAATTGATTTCGATGTCCGACCTGCACTCCTCAACGTTAATTATTTTTTTTATGGCTTGAAGCGGGATCCACCATCCCCTAAAGCTATGCTTCTCTAGGAAAGTGGCCGCCGGAAGCACTAAATCAGCTAGCATAGTGGTTGGGGTCATAAATAAATCGACTACAACTACGAAGTCCAGCTTCTTGAGGGCATTATACCACTTCTTGGGATCAAGGCCTATGCCTGCAATAGGATTGGAAGCTTGTATCCACATGCCTTTTATTGGGTAGGGCTTTTCGGTGAAAATCTGCTCCAAGACCGTGTCTGGATGAGCTGACCTTCGAAAGTCTCTAATCGGCCCATACTTGGAAGTCCCTATTCTCTTTTTGTCAGCTTCCGGCGACAGCGTTATTATGCCTGCAGTTGCGCTGTAACCTGATACATTGAATGCATCTCGAGCTATCACGTTGCCTCCAGGTATATCAAGGTTGCCAGTTATGCACCACAAGTGAGTGATGGCTTGTATGGTCGGGGTAGCTGCTGCAACCGCCTCAACCGGAACTCCCCAGTGCACCGCGGCAGGCTTGCTTTTAGCGTAGAAGCGGGCTGCCTCTGCAATTCTCTCCTTTGGTATCCAGGTGATCTCAGCGACTTTTTCAGGCGTATACGCGTCAACGCTTTCCTTAAGCATCGTCCACACAGTTTTGCATTCAACAGGTTTTCCATGAGTCAGCGTAACCTCGAAAAGGCCTTCTAAGGCCGGCCTAACGTTCGGAGATGAGTATTCCATTGTGGTGGCGTCCCACGACTTAGGCTCATTCGAGGAATTGTCCCAAACAACGAACTTATCCGGAGATCCCCCTTCAACGACTTCGCATTCCCTTAGAAGTTTGGCGGTATCCACCCTAACCAGAAAGGGCGCATTAGTCCACTTCTCGACAAACCCCTTATCGTACAAGTGTTCATTTATTATCACATTTAGAAAGCCTAGTGCCAAGGCACCATCGGTTCCAGGCCTGATTTGGAGCCAGACCTTAGCCCTCGAGGCTAGCCAGGTGAACCGAGGATCAATTACGATTATCTTTGAACCCCTTTTCATGAGGTCGACAATCCAGTGTCCGAAAAATCCGTCTGGGCATGTTGCTGGGAGACTTTGACCCCAAACCACAATGCACTCCGGAACAATGTAGTATGGGTCATCGTAACGCTTAGGTAGCCACTGAGATGCGTCTACCACGCAATAGTCTCCATGCGTAACCCAGTTGACTAAAAGACGCGGAGTATAGCAGGCAACACCGCTGAGGCCAAAGACCCTGTTTGGGCTTCCGTAGCTCCATGCAAGAAGGTAAAGCCACTCTATAACGTCCCTACCTGTGCCTTGGAGAAAGATTACGCTTTCCGGGCCATGCTTTTCCTTAATATCATTAAGCTTTTTCTCAATGATGTCGAAAGCTTCATCCCAAGAAATTCTCTCCCACCTGCCCTCACCTCGCTCGCCAACCCTTTTTAGAGGATACTTCAAACGGTCAGGGTGATAGACGTATTGTGTGAGCGCCAAGCACCTTGGACATAGGCGGCCTTGGTTCCACGGATGGTTTAGGTCGCCTTCAACCTTTATTAATCTCCCATCTTTAACGTGGGCAAGCACGCCGCAGCCACCATGGCATCCGGGGCCAGCCGACCAAACAGTGGTTCGAACCACCTCGTCTTCTCTCTGACTCAAAATAAGTAACCTCCGTTTTCAGTAATAATGGCGAACTTGCTTAGTAAGCTTTACCCAGTTGGGAGCCACCAAACGAAGGTGTAGGAGTTTCCTCTTTAGGGTGAGCGTTTTGCTGAGGCCAGCAAGATATAGGGATTAATTATTTCGAAGATGACAGCAACAAGTGTGACTAATAGATTATGAAACATTAAATGCATTGCAACCGCAGCAAATAAGGCGTTCATAAGCCCTATGCCTAGAGCATTTTTCCATTCGTATTCACCAAAGATTCTACCTGCTATCCTTATTCCGATGAAAATGAAAAACCATGCAACTATCCAGTTTGGAACTGGATTTATTATTAGGTAGAGACCCGCGGCTTCGCTAATAAAACCAACTCCAAAGTAAGCCAGAATCCGCCCGAAGGTGGTCATTACATCCCTATAAGCTTTAGAACCTATTATGTTCGTCCCCCTTTCCGCTAAATAGGCTACGGCTATGAGCCAAGCGAAGTCCATCCATATGTGGGAAATAAACATGATCACAACCCCGGCTAAGGACGCAAACATTAGGGACTCAAGAACTAGCTTTGCGCCAGTTGTGAGCCACCAAACAATGAAGAAGGGGTTTAGGCCAGTGAAGACCAGACCAAGAAGAAGGGGGTTCCTAGAGGCTACTCCTCTGTAGCTGGTTGCACTGAATTTTGGCGTGAGGAAGTCACGGATCTGTATGATACCGAAAACGAGTAGGGCTAGCCCTCCAGCGACTCCTATCATAAGCTTCGCGATTGGCTCATTGGCGACAGTTAAGAGGCCGAGGGCTAGGAGGATGACGAGGGGAAACTCGATAAGGGCGTGTCCGATGGAAATGGTTAGGCCTCCTTTTGCTCCTGATTTAGTGCCGTGGGTAATGGTGGCGAAGAAGAGGGGACCCGGGGCTAGGGTCCCGGAGACGGTGACGAGAACAACCGTAGTGACGAGAGTTGGTAGATCCATCAGCATTACCAAAACGGTATGTGAATAATTAAACTTTTTATGGTGCGATGCGCAAAGCTTAAAAGTCTTAGGCGTGTGGGAATGGAAACTTGGTGGTTGTGTTGGAGATATCCTTTGAGGAGTTCATGAGGCTGGACCTTAGGGTTGGAAAAGTCGTGGAGGCACAACAAATAGCTGGTTCCAAAAACCTGATTCGCATGCTGGTGGACTTCGGTGTGGAGAAGAGGCAGTCGGTAGCTGGTTTGCTGCGGTGGTACGAACCGGAGGAACTCGTAGGCCGGAAGTTCGCGTTCATCCTAAACCTAGAGAAGAAGAAATTCATGAGTGTGGAGTCTCAATGTATGATCTTCGCCGCCGAGGACAAAGAGGGGAACGTGGTTTTGCTAGTGCCGGAGAGGGACGTGGAGGTAGGAAGCAAAATCAGATAGGACCGCTAGGAACCCCAATGTTTGTTACGACCTCTTCATCTAAGTCGTAATCGAGAAAAAACTCTGTCACTAAAGCGTAGATGTCATAATCCACCTAACCTATCCGCCAAGATTCTTAACGATCTCCCTCGTTCGCCGTACATCTCCGACAATATATTCAATCATTGCTTTATCTAAGTCCAGCCACTTAGCTATGCCCGTCGCCATCTCCATATCGTTTTCAAAAATCACTCGTAGGTAGGGGAGAACCTCCCTCACGGCTCGGACCGAAGAAACGTGGCACCTCCTCCGAACGTTCATGCCAATCTGCGACCGGAGTTGCCGTTCCTGTTTGGTTCTGGACAGCATCCGTATCCTCTCCGGAAACTGAAACGCCTCCCACCTAGGCTGAGTTTTCTTCCTAGCCATGGCCACCCCAGCTGTCATGAGGTCGATCACATAGCGGGTGAGCTTCCAGTCCTGCGTCGACCGGATTCTTCCTCGGTAGAGGTCAGCTTGCGCCAGTGCCTCCATGACCGCCGCCAAGTCATTGGGATGTCTCAGCTGGCGCGGGGCGTTTTCATAGATCCACTCGAAGAGCATGTCCGGGTCCATGTCTGCCCTGTCCAAGGCGCTCTTGGCTTCTTGGCAACTTTCCGAGTAGAAGATGGTCCTTAAAACCTCGAAGATGACCTCCTTCCGGTCTCGATGGGCGAGCCAAGCCACATCCTCATATTTTAACAGTTTTCGCCCCTGAGCTAGGGCTTGCAGGTCGTTCACTGCCGACCTTACGTCCCCACCCGATCTTTCTGCGATAAACCTAAGAGCCCTCTCCTCCGCCTCAATACCCTCACGGCCACAAACGTTCCTTAGGTGCTTCACCACCTCATAGGTGGAGGGTTTCTTGAATTCGATGAGGAGGCAGTGCTTGCGAAGGGTTTGAAATCGGGGTTCATAGGCGTTATTCGCTACGAGAACGATGGGGCACTGCGCCGCCTTGGCAATGCCTATGATGGCCTGAACCCCGCCCCGATCCTCGGTCCCCGTGATTCCATCCAATTCATCTAATAGAATGATACGCTTCTTCCTAAACAAGGTGTTATATTGAGACGCCCTTCCCGCGAAGCGTTGAATGGCCTCCGCTGTTCTATAGTCGCTGGCGTTCTTTTCCACCAGCTCCATGCCCCAGTCCCTGGCCAAGGCTTCAACGCAAACGGTCTTCCCAACGCCTGGAGCCCCATAAAGAAACGCGGCTCTCTTCTTAGGGATCGCTCGGTCCCAGGACTTCACCCAGTCTTTGAGCTTTCGAATGGCTTCCTCGTTTCCCACCACCTCCGCTAGGGTTCGGGGTTTGTGCTTCACGGTCCAAGCCGCGTACACCTAGCCTCCCCTCTTCATCTCGTAGCCCGCCTCCACCAGCCGAGCCAGTAAGGCGCTCAGCTGGACCTCCTCGTCCGCACCCTGAACCAGACGAAAGTCAATATCACCGATCACGTCGGCCAGCCTCACCTTCCACCTCTCCGGGATGCCCGTGAAACGGAAAATCTCGACGTGAATCTGCCGGATGATGTCGCTCCCCGCCACCCCGTACCTAACGATCATCTCCCTCAACCGTTCTCTCGCGCCGAGGAAGTCGCCGCCCATAGCCAGCTTGATCATCTCCCGAACGTCCACGGGGTTCGCTCTACCGATCACCGAGTACACGGTTTCGGCGTCAATCGCTTTGCCCATGGAGGCAGCCGCCTGCAACGTGTTGATGGCCCTTCGTAGGTCTCCCTCGCTCACCTCCAGAATGGCGTCAAGGCCCCCATCGAGCACATTCACTTTTTCCCGCTGAGCGATGAACCGCAACCGACCCACCAAGTCCTCCCGAGGCAGGTAGGTAAATCTGAAGGGAGCACACCTCGACTGGATGGGCTCGATGATCTTCCCGCTATAGTTCGCGATGAGGATGAATCGGCAGGTTTCCGTGAAGCGCTCCATGGTTCTCCTCAGCGCCTGCTGGGCGTCTGAGGTCATGTTGTCGGCCTCATCAAGGATCATGATCTTGAAGGGTATCTCCCCGATGGATCGGATTCGAGCAAAGGTCTTCACGGTCTCCCTCACCACGTTGATCCCCCTCTCGTCGCTGGCGTTCAGCTCCATAAGATGCTCCCGGTAGGCATCGCCATAAAGCTCATAGGCCAAGCAGAGAGCAGCCGTGGTCTTCCCGGTCCCTGGTGGCCCAGCGAAAATGCAGTGGGGAATGTTCCTCGCCTCCACAAAGCTCCTTAATCGCTCCACGATCTCCTTCTGGTTCACCATCTCATCCAGAGACCTTGGACGATACTTTTCTGTCCAGAGCTCCCAGCTCAATATTACTCCTCTTTTAATGTAAAACACTGTCTCTTCTTATTTATTATGTGGTTTTTGAATAGCTTCAGCATAATCGCACAGAAAGGAGAGGGCAAAGAAGGATGAGAGAAGAGTTCGAAAGGCGAGGGGGGCTCATTCAAGATGGTTACATCCCGCTTCATAAAAAGGGAAAAGCTATTCCCCTAAATCTAAGGAGAAGCTGGGAAATCACAGGGCTCATTAGGAGACATGAAGCCAATTCTTTGATTATTTGTTTAAGAGTCAATCCTTTACCTCTTAGTGTCTAATGCTACAGATTTGAAAAATAGGGAAAAAAGAAAGAGGTGGGTTATGAGGCTACGGTTAAGAGTTAGTCACTGGCACAAGTTTGCCGTAGAAGCGGACGCAGGGGCCGTATGCTTTCACGTAGCCAGTCGCGATGTTGGCTTTAATCGTTAAGGGGTATCCATCAGGGTCGATACACTTAACGACCACCCAACCATCTTTCATGTATTGATTTATGATTCTCCACATCCTAGAATACTCTACGCCCTTAAATGTGATCACCAACTCTATTTCTGCGTCTCCAATCATGTAGAGTTCAGCGGGTCCAAGGACATATTTCCCTTCAGCACACATCCTACCCCAACCCGTTGCGATCAGCTCACGGACCGCGATTGGAGTGATGGTGACTTCTCCGTCAATGAAGACGTTGTCAACTAGGTCTACTTCTTCTGGAACTGGAGGTACTTCCGCCTTTATGGTGTAGGTTCCCTCGGCAACGCCAGTGGTGTCCCATGTAAACGTTAAGGTAGTGGTGTCTCCGGCAGACAAGGTCACGCCTGTTTGCGTCTCAATAAGGATCGAATCGTAGTATACGCTCACATCGAAGGTCTCACCTATGTTGCCCTCGTTCACGACGGTAACGTCAATGGAAACGGCTTCTCCAACGGTCACGGTGGTTGGTGAGACGGTGACGCTGGTGATGGCTATGTCATGAACTGGGATCGCGGTGATCGTGACCTCGCCGTCTATAAACGTGTTGTCAGCTATGTCGGTTTCTCCGGGCACGGTGTCCGCTACGGCCTTCACGGTGTATGTTCCCACGGCAACCCCGGCTGTGTCCCAGCTGAACTTTAGGGTTGTGCTGGGGGCTCCGGGGTCCATGCCGGTTACGGTCTGTGTGGGCGCAGCGGGTGTGTTGTCATAGTAGACGGTGACGTCGAAGGTTTCAGTTAAGTCGCCCTGATTCTCAACGGTCACGGCGATGGATACTAGATCACCGGGTGCAACTTCGGTTGGCAATGGAGTAACGGCTGTGACGGCAACGTCATGGACCCCCACCGGGGGTGCTTCAGCTGTAAAGATCCCAATGTAAAGACTTTTATGAACTGTTTCACCAGCTGCTATTGCTCCGAGGTCTATCTTGACCCCGATTCCATCATCTGCATGATGGATGTCGTAACCCGTCACCCACGTTTGGTATAGCGCATCAAACCACGAGCCTGCGTAGTAGTCTGCTAGATAATCAGTTTTTATGATCCCGAAGCCTGAGCCGAGCGTGTCCACATAGAGGCTGTTGATGTCGTTGATCCACTGGGCCGTCAGAACCTCCGTGCCAGCGAGGACGTATACATCGTCTGTAGCATCCCCTGTGGTTTCCGCGTCGCAGTAGTCGATTGCGTAGTATAGTAATAACGATGCTATGGGCATTTTAGGCGTTATGCTGTACTCGATCCGGGCTACCGGTTTGTCCGGGCCTGTTACTATGGTCACTCGTTTGTCGATGGTGAGGCCTTCCAATGGAGTGCCAGACGCATCAAACGAGATCAGATACTCCTGCCCCGCCGCAATCTCAGTAAGCGTCCTTACGCTTGGTAGCATATTCCAAGTGGTTCCCCCATCAGTTGAAATATACTCATATTCACCATACCAGACGAAATCCGGTTGTCCCGACTGCATCAAGTTAAATCCATCTACAATAGTGTTCGGCCCCTGATCATTATAACCCGAATCTGAATGAAACTCAACCAAACTATTCCCGACCATATAGGAACCCGCATCCGGTACCCAGCTTGTATCCCTATTCGCTCCGGCACTTGCACCGGCGAAAACCGTTGATGTAACCGAAACTGCCAAAAGTAATATTAAAAAACTAAGCAACGCTTTCTCAAGCACTTTGCCCATTTTCATTCCTCCTTTTAATTTGGGTATTTGTTTCATTGGGCCCCGCACTCGGCCCTCAGAAGGGACAACCCAAGGAACTTGGTGAAAGCGCCTAATGAAAGCATAAGTAAAGTCAGAATATCCCTTCAGGTTCGTGTTATGCTGAGCAATATTTAAGATTTATGTCAAATAATTTTCTATATCATTTGTTTAATTTTTCTATATCATTTATCTGGTTCTATCCGTAAACGATTTCAAGGAATCGAAACAGACGTGCAAAATTTGTGACACGCATGGTCCATTGAAATCTTCTAGTAGCATTTAGTGTGGAAGGCAGTTAAGGGAAATTAAGGAACTAAGAAAGCAATTGAGGGCTTATAAAAAGCAGTTTTCTTTCGATAAACCCATACGCTTTCTGGGCTTAAGTAATGCTACTTTCAGAAGCAGAGTTATATTACGCGCTTCTTGGACTCTTTTAAACGCTTAAATAAGCGCTCGGCGATCTCCAGATCCGCGGGAGTATTAACGTTCACAGCAGTTTCCTCCTTATTGACAACGAATGTTTCCTCCTCTAACTCTGCCTCATCGATTCTTCTTCCGTCGATTACGTTTATGCCCGCTGGAACCAGGCGTCTTCCGTTTCTCCTAAGGAGGTAGTTAAGCTCGAGGCCGAGTTTCTCCCGTGTTTCCGCCAGGACCATCACTGCTAGAGCAGGTTTGTTGCACTGCTCATAATGTTCTATGATCTCATCGATGATCTCGCTTGTTACCAGCGGAAGATCTGCTGAGATTGTTACAACCGTGCCCAGCCTGAGCTTTTTAACAGCGTATTGTGTGTCGGATATGTAATCTTTTCCAGGCGTTTCTAAGACTTTGACTGCAGACTTTTTCAACATTCTGGTTGTCTTGGGCGTGTGCTTGCTTACGGCAACTATAACTTCGTCTACCTTCTTAGCATTTTTTAAGGTGATTAAAATGTGCTCGATCATGGGCTTGCTACCAACCTTGAGCAACGGTTTTTCTTCTTTACGTTTCATGCGGGTTCCTTTACCGCCAGCCATGACGAGCGCCGTTACGCCCATCTGACCACCGCCAGAATCATAATTAATGAAGTCATGCGGGCGAGTTCATTCATTGCTCCCATTACGTCGCCTGTTACGCCTCTGAAATGCCTGTTTGAGACCCAGACCATGATCAAAGCGGTAACTAAACCCGTGGTCACCGCGGTGAAACCTGTAATCCATAGTAGGGGTATCGTTATGCCGAATGAGATGGTTAAGGCGGTTATTAAGCGAAGGTTTCGGAATCGACCATGCATAGCGTTCACGAAGTATGTGTTCATTCCCTTGTGAGCTGACTTTCCAACCCAAGCCCCGATCATCATAGCAAGCTTAGCCGAAACCTCGGATACGATCAGACTTGGAACGATAAGGCTCATGCTCAAATCCGCAATGCATAAAGCGGTTGTCAACATGGTAACCAAACCAAGGGCTAAGCCGCCGGTTCCCGTCTGCTGATCACGCATAATCTCGATCTTCCTCTCCGGCGAACCCTGATACATCACGCCATCCCCGAAGTCCAACAACCCATCCGTGTGATGGAGCCCAGTGATTAGGAGAATGAAGCCTAAGGTCAAGACTCCGACAATCAAGGCTGAGAGAATATGGAGGAGGAACCAAGCAAACAACCCCACTAATAACCCGATAAGTGCTCCTACAGCCGGAAAGAGATACATGTAATTTGCAGCGCCCATTAGCCAGTCTGGGTCCATGCCCACCGGGATAATGGTTAGAAAAGCTACTAGATTCTTTATCTCTTTGAGCATCCACTACATCACTTCAATCAGAATAAATGCCCTACAATATTAATGGGCTTGCTAATGGCGCTCCTAAGCTTTGTCAGTTTAAAATCGGGCAAGCTGGCAAGAATCACAGTTGCTGGACCTGCCGATTTTTTCACGTCTACTTTTAACTGGTCTGGTAATTTGAAATTCAAATTAGATTCCTTAGCCAATGTCCCGATCTCATGAGCTATACCCTCTGACCCGACTGGGACAATCTCGTGAATAAAGTTGATGTCCAGGAGCCTTAGAATGTCGCTTATATCTGCAGTTTTCCTTTCCTTCTCTGCGAGGATAACCTCATCCCCGACGCAGGGGGCACCTATGGCCACAACCACATCTCTCGGTTGTGAGACCCCGATTCTTAAGAGCTCTTTTTTAGTCATTCCGATGACCGTTACACCAATTCCTGTTTGTTCGACTGGAATATTCTTTTCTGAACTCCCTGTTACTGCCAGTTTTGGATCTAAGCCTGCCTCTTTGGCTTCGTCCTTTACACCTTTTATAATTTCGATGCCTGTGGGTTCTGGTTCCACGCTAAGTGCATCGACTAGGCAGATGGGCTTTGCTCCTGTCGATAGGACCTCCATAATCGCCACCCTTGCCGTAAATTTTCCTAGAGTATATCCATCCACCCTAATCTTATCTAGCGGCTTAGGGCCTATTCCTCCCGCTGAGTCACAGCCGATAACCATGACTTTTCCATTCTCAAATTCAAAAATAAGAACATCTCTACTGGTTTCCACAGGAGATAGGGTAAGGGAACTCTCTATCAAATTCGAAGTCTCCCCCTTACACCAATGTATGCCAAAGCTGCAATGACCGCATTTAAGCTGGCTGCAAGGAGTAAAAACGGGACAAATGCAACTGCGGCAGCCCAGCCTATAGTAGGTATCGCGACAACAAAGAGCGCCGTGTTTATTGTTACCCCAGTAATGGTTGCTGGTATGTAACTCCATTTATGATTAGCCTTGTTGACTAGACCCATAACCCCACCAGCTAGCGCCATACCTAAAGCGATGGGGAGATGAAGAATACCCAATGGAAAACCATTTATGATTGACGTACAAATGTGCCCGATCCCACTAATCAAGGTCCCGTCAAGGGCGCCGAAATATAACGCTGCAAAGAAGCCCGGAGCAGAGTCGAACGCTACCGTTTGAATTGGACTCGGCGGATGTATAAATGAGCCAACCACAGATAGAGCAGAAAATAATGAGAGCCTTGCAACACGCAAGGTGTTCTGAGCCTTAAAGGAACCAACCACTTTGGATTCTCTCGTCATGAAAACTCAACCTCCAGCCAAGGGATCCAAGATCACATCATATGTCTTCTTCATTTTCTTCTACGCCCTCCTTCAATATCATATTTCAAGACATCTAGGAGCCAATATTCCCAATACCCCTTTCTTAGCACTCTCCTACTGTCTAGTATCCTTATACGCCTCTTGAAGATAGGGCCATCTATAACCAGCGTGTGGTACTCGCCCCATTCGCCACAAATGTGGACGTTATGCTCGCTTTGAAGTTTCTGCAATTCTTTAAGAAATCTCCTATCTACTTTTCGTCCTAACCATTCTTCTCCGAATAGGTCGGCTTTGGCGTTGACCACGATCGCCTCGAAGCCTTTGTCTATGAAATCCATTAGGATCTGCTCGGGTTTAAGGCCCCAAAGCGGTTCTATAGGTGTAATGCCCACCTCGCTGCAGACTCGATCTACCCAATCTTTATGTTCTTGGACGTCGATGTCGCCAAAGACTGAGCCTTCTACGCCCATCTGCTTTAACTCAATCATAACAGCCTTAAATGCTTCCTCGTAAGTGTCCCATGTAACTTCTCTTTGAATTAGCGGGATTCCGATGGCTTGCGACTGAGCAACTATCAATTTAGAGTCTAGTCCATGGGACATGCATCTTCCATTCTTGGATATGAAGTTCAGTAGGTGAGAAACCTCAAAGCCTTCCAGCATCGCTTTATAGCATGCAGAGCAACTCTCTTTACCGCCGCTCCAAGATGCAACAACTCGAGACATAGTAATCACTAACTTAAATTGGGTAAGCGCCACATGTTCGGCAGTATGTGGCTTTGTCGGCCACGTTTGAGTTGCACTGGGAACACAGTTTGCCCTTTAGATCGGTGGAATGAGGGATACCTATAGCTGACCTGTAAACCTCGTAGTAAAACAATTGTTCCTTATTTCGAATCGTCACTTTATCTTTCAAAAGATATTCACTTCTTTTCTCCTCGAACTCCTTATCGGATATCCTCTGGTCAATAATGCTTGGAAGCACGGTAGTCCCTGAACCGTGCTCGATAGGCATCTTAACTCTCCATACGACTTCTTGAGGCAAGATGCCTTCGAAAGCTTTACGAATGATCCATTTGCCCCATATCCTCCCTATTTCTCTCCGGATCTTGTACCGCGAATCAAGCTTCATGGCGAAGAACTTGAAATCTGGGTCAAGGTAAGGAAGCTTTGCCTCAACCCTAAGAGCCCTCGCCAGCGGGACAGAAGAGAACGACATCACGCTCCACAGCTTCTGCAATTCTAAGTCTAGCTGACCCTTTTCTAAATCAAAAAGAAAGCTGTATCCGGCGAAGAGCTCGTCACATCCGTCACCCGTCATGATGGTCTTTATTCCTTCCTCTTTCGCCACCCTTAAGCCGACATAGATTGTTACGCTGTTGCGTATCTCCATGGGATCAAAGGTCTTCATCGTTTTAACAACCGCCTGAATAGCATCATGCAATTCGCCTTCGTCGAAGTAATAGATAAGATGCTTAAGGTGTAAATTGTTAGCCACCATAATAGCGTATGCAACGTCAGGCGCATGAGCACTGCGAAGGGCTACGGTAAACGCCTTTAACGAAACGAACTTTGAGGCAATGACTGCCAAAACACTTGTGTCTAAACCGCCGGAAAGCAAAATGCCATCGGCTAAATTCTTTTTAATGGCCTCTTCCAACAAGAAGCGAAGCTCAAAGCAAAGTTCGTCGATGGAGCCACTCATAATGGATCAACTTTTTTGTAGTAGTTCGTTTTCTAAAGTTTCGAGCTTGGACAAGGCTTCTCCACAACTCTCAACTACTATTGCGCCTTTACTTTTCAATTCACTGAGAAGATTTTGCGCCCTTCCGTTTGTGAAGTCTCTTTGTTGGATTGGGGTTTCCTCGACCACTATGATCGTTTTTCCTCTTTCTAAAGCCACCTTTGCCGCTTCTAGATTTTTTAAATTGCCATAACCGAAGGGTACATTTCCCACCACAATTACGCTAGCCTTCTCTATCATAGCTAGATTGGCTTTGTGGGCTTCTTCAGTTATTGGGGAGAAGGGAGCCTCGTTCACGACGGGTATGCCCAACGTGCAAGCGGCATCGTAATCCGTGTCTAACGTGTTAAGCACGCCCGTAGTTACACCATAACCCTGCTCCAATAAAGTTTTCATCACTGACGCCCCGGTTCCGCCTCCGCATATTATGTGAACTATCATATCCTTTGATGGTGTGATCTTAGACCTTGATGTTGAGAGAGGAACGATATAGAGCAGATTAGTTATAGGATGTCGCTTTACAATCATGTTAACTTGAAAAACCTTCCTGATGTTCTCGCCAGTTAAAACCGCGTCAAGAGGTCCGATGGAAAATATCCTCCCGTTGTTCAATAGCATGGCAGAATCGCAATATCGTGCAGCTAAATTAAAATCGTGAAAAACAGCCAAAACAACTAGCTCTTTCTCTTTGCAAATCCCTCTTAAAATATCCATTATGCTTATTTGGTGATTAATATCTAGATGAGTTGTTGGTTCATCCAAGAGAAGCACTCTGGTTTCCTGAGTTAAGGCACGGGCAATGATCACGAGCTGTTTTTCTCCTCCGCTTAACTCATTTACTGGTCTTTCAGCGAGGTGCCATGTATTTGTTAGTTCCATAGCTTTCCTAGCGATGGCTATGTCCTCTTTGCTTTCCGTTCTGAAGCGATCCAGGTAGGGGTTTCGTCCCATGAGGACGATATCTAAAGCTGTGAAATCAAAAGTCGCTATGGTTTCTTGGGGCACGACGGCTACGTTTTTGGCTACCTCCCTGCTCTTCATATCGTAAATGTTTATGTCATCTAAGAAAACTGTCCCTACTCTGGGCTTTAAGGTTCTGCTAATTGCCCTCAGTAAAGTTGTTTTACCTGAGCCATTCGGACCTAAGATGCCTATGAACTCGCCTCCTCTAACCGAAAAGGTAACATTGTCCAATGCTTTAATCGACCCGTAGTTGCAATCTATGCCGCTAATTCTTAAGGTGACCAATTTTACCTCCCTTACCAAATTGCTGAGCCCTTTCTTTCACGTAGCAGATAGATAAAGAATGGACATCCTAAGAGGGAGGTGATTATGCCGACGGGTAACTCTGCGGGCCTGATGATTGTACGTGCTATTGTATCGCATAGAATTAACACAATTGCTCCGGCCAATGCAGATGAGGGTATTAGGATTCGGTGATCTGGACCCACTAAGATTCTCGTTATGTGTGGAATAATTAATCCAATGAAACCGATGATGCCACTAATGGAAACCGCTGCCGCCGTTATCAACGACGCACAGGCAAGCATGATTTTCTTCAGCCTTTCGGTATCTACGCCAAGATGATGCGCTTGTTCTTCGCCAAGCAGTATTATGTTTAGGTCTCTGGCAAAGACGTAGATCAGAACTACACCAACAGTCACGAAGGGTAAGGCGATTTTTACGTAATTCCAGTTACATACTGCAAAGCTGCCTAGTATCCAAAAAATTATGACATGTAATGCCTCACCGCTAACCATTTCGATGAATGATATGACGGCCAATAGAAAGCTGTTAACAGCTACTCCAACTAGCAACAATGTTAACATCGGCACTCCCCCTCCTTTCCTTGCAATGTTGTAGACTATGGAAACCGTGCAAAGAGCGGTAATGAAAGCCATAAGAGGAACGGAATTTAGCACTCCCAAAAGTGAGAAACCGATTCCAAAAGTGATAGTGAGCGAGGCGCCCAAGCTCGCTCCGGCAGAAATACCTATTACATATGGATCGGCCATTGGATTTCTAAGCAAGCCCTGTAAAACAACGCCAGCCACAGCGAGAGCAACCCCAACAATCGCTGCTGCTAAAATACGGGGTAACCTCACTTGGATAACAACGGCCTCTTGGAGGGGTAGTGAACCTCCTTTGACAAAAGTTCCTAGGAGGGGCAGATTTTTGACTATAACTTTCAACACGTCTAGTGGCTGAATTTGCATTGGACCTATTGTTACAGCAAGGGTGATTGTGGATATCAAAGTTAGCGTTAAAAGGATAAGGATGATTTTCCATCGACCAAATCGCTTAAAGTACTTTGCTTCCGCGTCACTATATTTCATGTTTTAGCTGAACCCCCGAGGCGCATCGACGGCAGATATACGAACCTGCATGGTTAGGTCTAATCTGGTCCCCAGTAGGTAAGAGTACTGATACCCCTCCTGAAGCTTGAATGGTTGTTGCTTCCCCAAACTTCTGAACCCCTACACCTGTCTCTTTTTCAAAAAGTTCTGGATGAATTATTTTGGCAAGTTCTTCCAAGCCCTCAACTATCCTCGGACCCTCCCTAGATATGATATCTTCATTGATTTGATATATGTGATCATTTTGCACCGCGTAAGTCTCGTTCCACCCAGGCCGCTCTTTAATTACTTCCGGTGAAAGCCCACAAGCGTCCGCCATGGAGCCTTTTGCAATTATTATAATTTCTGGATTAGCCTTAAGCACTTCTTCCGTAGACGTTGACAAGTACCGACCTGCGAAACCCGAAAAAACGTTAACTCCACCTGCTCTAGAGACCAATTCGTTAGCAAATGATTCTGACCCATAACTCCAGTATCCTCCATTGAAAAAATATTCGATGTAGACACGCGGTTTGGGAACATTTTGTGTTTTACCCGTGATTACTTGAATTTTTTCCTCCATGTTGACGACAAGTTCTTCTGCTCTTTCCTCTTCTCCTGCAATTTTCCCCACTAAGGAGATATCCGCAAGTACACCCTCAAGTTTTGTTGGGTACAAAGTCACTACAGGCAGACCAAGCCCCTCAAGCTCTTCAATTATTCCTATTAGGTGTTGTATTCCCCCTGTTGCTAGAATTAGATCAGGCTGTAGACTCATAATTTTCTCAACGTTGAAAGCCGCTCCGAAGGATCCCACCACCGTTAAGTTGCCTGCCCTAACCCTTTCTTGGACCTCTGGGGGATAATCGGAGAACTCATCCACACCAACGACTTTGTCTCCTAGTCCTAACGCGAAAAGTATTTCTGTACAACTGGGTGCTAAGGACACTATTCTCTTGGGAGGATACTCGGTTATCGTAACGTTTCTTCCCACATCATCTATAACGCTTATCAAGCCGGTAATCGCTTTCTCAGGTTGATGGAATTGTTGCCAAACAATCACTCCCGTAACTCCGATAATGATTACTAGTACCAGAACAGGCACGATCATTTTCCTTTTAGTCGACATGATTCCCAAACCCCACAAAAAAATGGTTGGATTATCCATCCATATAATCTTTTCCCTCGAAAATAGAATAACCTTATTTAAGACACCAGACTATCAAAATTCGTGGTGAATATGAAAACCAGCCCCACAAGCTTGCCGTTGCTGAAATATTTAGAGGAGCGAGGAATCACGCTAAATGATCTTGTAAGCACGGCTCTGGAGCTGTTTGTTTCTCATCCCGGCGTGGAAACCAGGGAAAAAGCCGCCGACTTACTTAAGGAAGAATTCATAGAGGCCCTCTCCGATGTGAACGTTTCCTGCTTGGAGGTTGCATGTTTCCGTCTAGAAGAGGACGCAAAATCCGGCTTAGTTCCCGGCCTAACGAGAGAAAGGTTCATGGGCCGTCCTGGGCTCGTCGCTGATGAGCTTTTGGGAATGACCATCGCCGACTACATCGCTGGAGCGAAAGGAATCTTCGAGTTCATCCGATTCGACAAAGCCAAACCGGGAATCCTTAAGAAACTTGGACCAATCTCAAACGACGCCATTGGTGGGCTCATAGCGGGCGTCTCCTCAAACATGTATACCCGAGCCCTAAGGACTCAACTGATGAAATTTTGAGCGAAATGTTTACTGGCTACACCCTCACTTACTTCAATGGTCGAAAACCAACTCCCTCCTCAAGCACACCCCTACGAAAAGCCAATGAACCCACGATAGGGGATATATAGAAATCTAGAAATTCTTTGACGAATTCGCATTTGCATACAAACAAGAAAATCGTTGATTCCTTTCCTGGTGAAGTATGGTTGTATCATAACGGGCTTCACATTAGCGCCTAGCGGCATTATTTAAAGGAGGCCTACTGCTGAACTGGGAGTCTGCCAAAACAAGTTTGATTCGGTGGCTGCAAGTCTTCTCTGGGTCAGAGTTATTCATCCAACCTTTCGAGTTTGAAGATCACGGGGTGTATTCCGTCTGTGCAACAGGTGAGAAATTCCTTCTTTCCATGTGGAAACTCTCCACCAAATTTCATATGCAAGACTGACTTGTATATGTCATCCCACGCCCAAGAGCATGGAAAACCCTCAGGGATCTTCCAACCTTCGGCTTCTACTATGAACTCCATACCGGGAAAGCAATAATCGCACTCTAATGGTAACAACCTGCCGTTGACATCAGTGAAGCGTTTCTTACCAAAAGGATGTGACACTTTTAGAACCGTTATCTTTACCCTATATCGCTTCAACTTATATGGCTTTTTCTCTTCACTCTCTTTTTTTGGGTGTTGGCTATCACTTCGCATCGCACATACCTGTTTCTATTTCAAAACTGAATAATATATAGTTTTCCAATTTCTCTAAATCAAGTTCTTACCTAGTTTTGAGGTCAAGTTCTTAAAATCTCCAAGTTTCTTATTTGTTTTCCCTATCTATCGTCTTTATGGGCCATCGGGCTCGAGGCAATACTTAGAACTGCTTATATCTTCAAATGGAAGTCCTTCGTCTTCTATCAAATTTAGGTTGAAGATTGCTAAAAACGCGTGGCTGGAATAACCCTTGACTTTGTATTCGATCAAACAAAATCTCTAGGGCAATGGGCACAGCTTCTTCGAGAGTAAAATGGCGCTGTTTGAAAATATGGTCTCACTTAAGAAGCAGTTGTCACAATTCCCTTAAATGTACTAAGTACATATTCTCACTATTTTCTTAAGCGTTTAAACAAAAAGTTTAAGTGTTATAGAAGGAAAGGACGTAAGGTAGCAAATTATATTAATCTTATAAACTATTAAATACACAAATTTGAAAATCATGGTTGAAAGAAAATGAAGGCGATAGTTTTTCCAGAAAAAGATAAAGCTGAGATATGGGATGTTGAGCCTCCAAAAATTACACAACCTAACGAGATAAAGATACGCACTCTTTTCACTGGGGTAAGCACTGGTACAGAGCGTCACGTTATGCGTGGAGGTCCATATAGTCTGGGATTTCCGGGGATGAATGGATATCAGACAATCGGAGTAGTTGAAAAAATTGGCTCAGATGTCAAGGAGTTCTCAGTAGGTGACATCGTTTTCAGTGATAACAGTAAGCCGCCGGAGAGCCCCAAGATTTTTGGTTGGGGCTTTGGGCAAATGGAGACTTGTGTAACGAGCTTCAATCTTACGGAGAACATAGTAAAGCTGGATGCTGACGCAGACCTTGAAGAATGCGCTTTAATATCTGTGGCTAGTGTGGGTTTGCATACATGCATACGTGGGCGAATTTCAGTGGGAGACAAGGTACTAATATTGGGACAAGGGCTCATAGGCAACTTCGCTGCTCAAGCGGCTAGGGCTCTCGGTGCAACAGTTATAGGTTGTGATATTGATAGTTGGCGATTGGAAATGGCGAAGAAATATGCTTGTGATGAGGTAATTGGGCCTGAACAAGAAGCTATTGACGAAGGCATTAAGAAATATGGTCCATTTGATGTGGCAATGGAGACTACTGGTGCGGAAGGTAGTATGGACACATGTTTAAGGGCTATAAAAAGTTCTTTTCACGTCCCACTCGAACACGGAAGAATCGTGGCAATTGCAGGTCGACTTACGATGAAGTACGAAAACATAGTGGCACAAGCTAAAGAAGCGGAAATCATACACACAGGGGGTCACACAAGAAGTGACACCCTCAACGTACTCCGCTTCTTGAAACAAGGGAAGATGCAAATCAAGCCGCTGATTACCCACAGAATTAAACTGGCTGAGGCGCCTCAATTCTTCCAGTGGATTTTGAAGTCTCAAGAAAAGTTGTTGGGAGTGGTCATAGACTGGCGGGAGTAAAAGTATAAACACAAAATAAAGGGTTCTTCAAGCTATAAAGGAAGAATAAAAAATTGAGTGGTAAGGTAGCTTTTGTTGCGATATCTGTGCCACCTGGTTGGGACCTGATTGATAAATCCGTTGAAGAGGGACGAGAAACTTCTGTTACCCTTCTAAAGAAACTTGGGGCTGAGGTAGTGTTAGATGAGTTCGTATACGATGCTGAGAGTGCAAAAAATGTAGCTTTCAAGCTTAAGCAAATCGATTTCGATTTGTTGGTATTAAACGTACTCATGTGGCCGGGTGGCGATACAATACTCAGTTTTATCCAAGAAGTTCCTTCGAATATTCCATTAGTTCTGTGGACGTTTCTGACTGGCATATTTGCATTAACTGGCTATTACGAAGTGACTAGTGATTTGGTGGCAGTGAGGCGAGGTTTCAAACCCATCATTGGAAGGAGTAAAGAAGCCTTGGAGGAGATGAAAAATTACATGAAGGCAGCAACGCTCGCTAAGAGGCTAAAGACCATGAAAATAGGGCAGATAGGATATGCGCCTCCAGCTTTTATTGATGCAACGGGTTCAGAAAGGGAATTGAGGGAAAAACTTGGTATAAGTATCGCTCACTTGGATGTGTCAGAGGTGTTTCGCGAGATCGACAAAGTTGATGAAAGATCGGCTGAAGCAGTAATAAGCGAATTCAAGAAAAAGGTCGGCAAAATAAACGTTTCTAACGAGGATTTGGTGAAGTCAGCAAAAATCAGTGTCGCGCTAGATAAGATTGTAAAGAAATATAAGCTTTCCGCGTATGCCCTCCGTTGTCAACCAGAACTAAAGGATTATTGCCATCCCTGTTTAGGCGTAATAAGGTTGTCTGACATGGGAATTCCTGGAGCGTGCGAGGGAGATCTGCCCGCGGCCGTTACTATGGTCATCTTACAGGAGCTAACCGGGAACCCAGTAGCCGTTTTCGACATATATTCAGCTGATATAGATAAAGGCCTCTTAGCCCTTTACCATTGCGGTCAGTTACCCACAAAAATGGCTGAAAACTTAACAGGTATTACAGTAACGCGGCCAACTTTCTATGGCATCGTCACAGGGATAGGAGCGGTGTTGCCCTTTCCGGCTAAACCGGGTAGAGTCACACTAGCTAAATTGGATACGGATGGTAGCCGACTATTTGTTACGACAGGTAACGTCGTTAAACCTATAAGCGACTATCCTGCAGGAGGAGCTTACACAGAAGTTAAGTTAGATCATGATATTACTGAGACCCTTCGAACAATGGCTATAAAAGGTGTGGGTCATCACCTCTGCCTCGTGCATGGCGACATTAAACTCGAGTTAGAAGACTTATGCGAAATACTAAAAATTGAGCCAATTATGTGTTGACACAGAGAGAGGAGATATCCAGCAATTTTACTTTTATACTACTAGTTTTTGGTTTTGTTGTCATTGCTATAAGTGCTGAAGAAGACAACCTTTAACATTTATCAAATAACTTAAAATACTCTTTCTAAGAATACTAGAGACTGTGGTTAATTTGTTAAAAGAAATCAAAATTTATGATGTCATTGCCAAGCCAGGAGAGCTCAAATTCGGTCGTATACCGGGCATAGAACTTGGCACTGGGGCGGTCGTGGATATTCCCCTTATGGTAATGAATGGGGTTGATGAAGGGCCAACCTTAATGGTCAGTGCTGGTGCCCATGGTACTGAGGTAACGGGAATTGAGTGCATAAGAAGGATAATGAGGGAAGAGTTGAATCCCAATAAGCTGAGAGGCGTGGTTATCGCGGTGCCAGCCAGTAACCCTATTGCGGTCAACGCTGCCACCTATTTTACACACGAGTTCGACGGCGCTGGCGGGAATCTAATTCAATCCTTCCCCGGTGCGCCCGATCATGATGCAACGAAACTAATGGCCTACCGGCTGTGGCAGGTTATAACACAGGCCCATTATTACATCGACCTTCACTGCACTGGATACTGTATCCCATATACCCATGTGCGAACCAATGGATACGTGGATAATATACCGACAAGAAAGGCCTTAGCCATGGCAAAAGCATTTGGTACAACGATCGTCCACCCTTCGCCGAGAATGCTAATCGGTCATGCAACGAGAACCAACTTTGGCCTTGCGACTTCAGTAGGCATACCATCAATTGCTCCCGAACTCCCCGGGTGGAAGGCCTGGGATAAGAAAGCCGCCGACGTAGGCGTGCGTGGGGTGTTAAATGTCTTAAAGCACTTGGATATGATCGACGGCTCCATAGAGAAGCAGGTCGGATACCCGGTCATAACAGAGGAACTTTACAACTGGGAGGTCAACGCTGCTCGTGGTGGACTTCTGAGGGAGGAGCTTAAACCTGGAGACCGCGTCTGCGTAGGAGATGTTATAGCCAGGGTTTTCAACATGTACGGTGACGAGGTCGAGGCCATCAAATCCCCCAAGGACGGCTATATAACATGTTACAGCCACTTCCGGAGTATGGTCGTAGCTACGGGAGATGGAATCGGGTCGGTGGGGGCTCTTAAACCATAGTCTTTTCCACATCTAGGTCTTGTATTTAGATAACACATGTCACCAATCTTAATACGTACGATTGATAACGTCAGCGTGTTATATAGAAAGTTTAATATATGTAAGAGAGAATACTATCGGAAAAAGCAGAGAGGAATAAAGATGCCATTTTATAAATGGAAAGATATCCCAAAAGAGGATCTACCTGACGTTCCAGGACACACACGACGAATGGTATGGGGAAAAAATTTGATGATCATTCTCTACGAGCAAGAGCCAATTCCTGGAAAGAAGAAAATAGGACCACTTCCTATGCACACACATCATCATGAGCAAATATGCATATTCTTAAAAGGTAAACATGAGTTCACAATCAAGGAAAATGGGAAATATGTCACAAAGATCATGGGGCCTGGTGACTTCTTGCTAGTTCCACCGAACGTTGAGCATTTTGGATGGCCCGTAGACTATGAGGAAAAGTTAGAGGTCATAGATATTTTCAGCCCCATAAGAGAAGATTATATTGAAGGCTTAGATGCGAGAGGAAAAAAGCTAAAAAAACAAAAATAGTCTTTTAAATAAGACTATTTTTTCCATACTTTCTTGAATACTCTGAGAAAGTTGCCTCCTAGAATTTTCTCGATCTCTTGATCGGAGTATCCCCTAGCAACTAGCCCCTTCGGAATCGATGGAAATTGATCTACTGTTTGCATGCCTATAATCCGGACTTCTTCGCGACTATATCTATTGAATTCAGGATATAACTTCATAGCTAAAGCGTATTCTTCCGCCGTCTCTCTCTCAGCTACGTCCACCCCTATACCGACATGATCAACGCCTACCAAATTAACACAGTAATCGAGGCCATCTAACATTTCCTCTACGGTAGGACGCACATCGTACTCCTTTTCGCAGAACATTGAGATGGACGATATGCCAATGACGCCCCCCTTCTCAGCCATGGCCTTAATCTCCTCATCTGTCTTGGTTCTCACATGTTTAGATGCGCATAGGGCACGTGGATTAGTGTGTGAAAAGATAACGGGATCCTTTGAGAACTCTATAGCTTCCATTGTTGTTTTGAATGAACAATGGGATAAGTCCACGACTATGCCGAGCTCATTCATCTTCTCCAAAATCTTCACTCCATACTTACTCAGACCACCGTCAGTCCGTTCACCGCACCCTTCTCCAACCAAGTTTCTGATTTGATATGTAAGTTGCCAGATTCTAACTCCAAGCTGATAGAAGACATCTACCAATTTTGGATCATTCTCTATGAACAATGTGTTTTGTGGACCGAATATAATCGCGCATTTCCCTTCTGTCTTGGCCGTTTGGATGTCCTTAACGGTAGTCGCCAAAAATGCTTGTCCTCCGCTTTCCTTAAGCCAAATATAATGCTCTCCAAACTCTTTTATAGACTCAGAAAGGTTTTTGTTGACGCCGGGTACGGTAACGTTTGCCGCTGTAATTCCTCCAGCACGCATCCTTTCAAAGTAGCCGTTGTCTAACATAGGCACAACAGATCCGTCCACTACTATGGATTTTCTCAGAATATCCATTGCTCTCTGATTCTCTTCTTTGCTCAATTCGTCATGTCTCTTCTTCATACAAATCACAACAATAGGATTATCTAAGGACGTATAAAAAAATATCTAAGAGCCTTTTTTCCAAGTAAGTACAAAAAACGGCAACTCAAACGCTCAAAACGTTCACCAAACTATAACATCCTCCAGGGAAGAAGTCGGACTGAACGGATGGGAACCACGGTGACCTCAAGATTAAGGACGTTTTCTGAGACTTTCAACATGCAGGACGAAAAACTATCACAATGGGGTATGCTTAAAGTTCTTGTAATTGGAGAGAGAAGGGTTGAGTGGAGTGTAAGAAATTTGAAGTAGATATAGGGAATACATACACGCCCATAGGGATATTCCTTTTATCTTACGCTCTTCTAGGTTATAGTTTTGTCTCCGGATATTAGGATGTTGTAGTTTTTTCTGGCACCATTTTACCGCGTGGCATAACCACAATCTCCCTGATCTGCAACCCTTCTACTGGATCGAATATCTTATTGGCAAAAGAAGGCTTCAAGACGATTGCTGTGTCACACCATTGCCCCGTCCCAGCAATAGCCATGATTTCTCTGTCAACCGGGATAAGCCCTGCGTCAGCGGCCATTAAGGCAATTTCTACACACACCTTGGTTCCCTGTGAGAAAAATCGAAGAACTTCTTGGATAAGCCCTACTTCAGTAATCCCACCAAACCTACTTACTATGGCATTGCTAGCTCCATGAAACGTGTGAGTGCCACGATAAATCTTCACCCCGAGCCTCTCAAGCTCCTTTCGATCTTCTTCCTTTAGCAACATACGCTCCCCCCACCCCACAACCGCGATTAGTGTAACGTTCATCCCCTTGAAAGCTTCGGCGGCTTTGAAAGCAGTCCTTCCAGTATAGGAGGCCACGACCACATGCTTCAGATTCAGTTCCTCTATCCTCCTTCGGGCTATCTCCAATGTTTCATCCGCGTTTTTCATTTTCTTTTCCAAGTTTTGGCCATAAGGGTACCTAAAGTCAGAGTCAAGATACCTAGTAACCTTATCAACCACTCTTTATACACCACCATGCTGACTGACTATAAATAATAGCGTAATAAATTTATTGCTCACTACGTGCAAATCCGATTTGGCTGTTTTTGGCTATCTGACTGAAGAATCCCCGAAGCTTGGAGAACTTCTTCGTCGTCACGTTGGCTAATAATTGGACTCAAAGCGTAGGTCCTATTATTCATGCGGGCTAGGAATCTATGTGCGAAATACTAAAAGTTAACAATTATAATCCGTTTTCCGTTAGCACATGAAAAATCTTAAATAGTCAAAAGTCTCATTATTTCTAAAGGTGTGGAAAAATGAAAAAGGAATCAATAGTATGGCCTCTCCTCGTAATAGTTCCTTATGGCCTTATGTATCTATTATTCTTCTATATCATTTCACTACCATACTAACAAAGGCCAAAAAACAATTTTTGTCGATCATTATTGATTTTCTTTTTTTAAAAAAAGAATAGGGGTGTTATTGCTGCTTATAGGTCATTGGGTACTCTTTTTCTTTCCACACGTACTTTGATAACCCAGTCGCTACCAATACGGCCAGAAACTGTCCTGGAAGATTGCTATAGAGTACTTGGAACCATACTGTAAGGCTCCATACTAGCCCTGCTGGCATTGGGAACACCACCGAGGCGAAAGCAGTATGCCAATATCCTCCAAAGACGATTATCTGAATCGCAGCATAAACAGGAACCAGCATCAAGCGTTTTTTGTATGGCAGTGGTCTGATGAAATAGCGGTATAACATTAGAACGGAACAAAACTGAAAAGTGTCGCCGCCTCCAAAGAGCTGAAGGTCCCGCAGTGGTGACCATGTCCCTCTCATGATTTCCCTGAAAAACATTGTACCAAGCGTAGTGCCTCCCAAGGTTTCGATGGGAGAGTACAATACTCCCACAAAGAGATATGTGAAAGTCGTAAGGTCAAAGATTCCTACAGGAATTACAGCGCCACCTATTCCTGCCATAGCGCCTGCTATTGCGAATCTGATAATTCTTTCGGTGGTCCATATAGGATAATGCTTGCCCGGTTCATATGGCATCCCAGCGTCTTCGGCTACCCATTCTTGGTGTCCTACGTAAAGATGGAAAATTAGCACAGAAAGTGGGATCCAAACAAGTACTTGCTGTACAGCCATAAAGTTGAGTCTCAGCGGACTCCAAGCAACACCCAGCCCAGGGCCAGGGGGCCAGTAAAGGAAGTATAGATAGAAGTAAACTATGCCTCCAACGGCCGCCAAAGCTGCAAGAGCATAACTGATTAGTTTATGATACCTCCAATATGCTGATTCTTGTGTCTTCACTTTTCATTCCCCCAATCTTTAGATCATTAATTGTAATGATTTACTTATAAAATTTTTCTTGATTGAGCGAAGTTTATTTTAAGGATAAGCGGATTTGATTTCTAAATCATCCCGATATATGGGGGGATTGAAGCTAGTATATACGCTATTGCCGTAAGTGGAATTACAGTAATTATGACTATCTTATCTATTGTGGTTAGATTCCAAATCCTCGTCGGGGCAGGTTGTCCTGCACCGAACGCTCTAATTGCTGTCGAGATCGATACCTTGTCTACTGTTGTGACAATTTCGCGACCTATAGGAAAAACCATGGGGGCAGCAGCCTTAATGGCTTTCACAGGATTTCTCTTGGATATCGTCCATCCTCGGAGATACTGAGATTTAAAGATCTTTTCTAAGCTTCTTGTTAAGACACCCATGAATCGGAATGCAGCCATTAGCATAAATGAAAGAGTCCGAGCCATTGGCACTTTATATTGAATGAGCACTTGGCAGAGGTCCAACGGGTTCAATGTGTATATCAATGTGGTGCCTGTTACGATTATACTGAAGCTTGCGTAGCCTTTGAATAATGAAGAGACTAGGTAATAGAGGGTTCCATAGGTAATAGCCATATATCCCACAATCGGCGTACCTCTTGGAGTTATTTGAAGAATTTCGGTTCTTACCCACTCATGGGGCAACACAAGGAAGAACTCTTCAGACATAGTGGCCCACACAACTCCTGCATTCAGAAACCACGCAATCGCTGACAAGGGAATAAAGTACAGCATCCAATTTCTTGGCACTTTCGATAGGTAACACAAAATACATTCGAGTGTGAAAAGTGGTATGACAAACCTCAGATCCCACCACGCATTGCTTACTGTTGAGATGCACCCGATGATAACCAATTTTGTTATCGGGTGCATTCTGTGCATAAAAGTTTCCTTATACTCATACTCAATTCGAACCATATAATCGAGTTACCTCCTTGAAAGCTTCATCTATCGTTAGTACATCAGAGGGAAAGCCGTATTGGGTCATGCTTTGACAAAATTGTGTTATCTGCGGTGGACTGAGCCAAGCCTCTTTCAACTTTTCAGGATTAGCGAAAACTTCTCTTGTGGAACCTTGCATCAATATCTCGCCACTTTTTAATGCGATCACATGCCTTGCATACTCAGCTACAAGTTTCATGTTATGGGTTATGACTATGATGGTTTTCCCTTGCTCCTCGTTTATTTTTTTCAAGATGCTTAGAACTTTGTTTCCTCCCGCGTAGTCTAAACCTGTCGTCGGTTCGTCTATTATAAGGATTTTTGGGTTCATCGATGTTATGACGGCATTAGCTAAAAGTGTCTTTTTGTCCTTCGTTAAGTTCATAATAGGTTCATTCTTAATGTCTTCTATTCCCCATGTTTTCAGAGCTTGGTCAACCAGAGGCAAGTATTTATCGCGCGACATTCCTTGAAGCTTAAAAGCGTAGGATACTTCGTCGTAGGGTGTCTCGGTGAAGAGCATGTCGTCTGGGTTTTGGAACGTATAGTTAATATGCTTGATTATTTCTGGAATAGACGTTTTCTTTTGGTGTATATTTATTCCATCTACTATTACCTGAGCGTCAGGGTTTGTAGGCTTTAGTAAACCTACAAGACTTAGGGACAACGTGGATTTTCCTGAACCGTTTTGACCGATTAGTCCTAAAAAATCGCCTTCATAAATGTCGAAGCTTACCCCATTTAAAGCTTTGATCCATTCACCCTTTCTTACACCTGGGAACCAAATATGAAGGTTTCTTACTTTGATGATGGGATTTTTCGCAGAAACAGGCTCTTTGAGATGTTGGGCACTCTTCCTATCTATACCTATTCCTTGCACTTTTTCTTTCAAAAGTGGTGAAACTAGCTCCTTTAGATTTTCAAGAGTAACTGGTAGTCTTCCTTGGACTAAGTTTGCGCCTCTTAGTTTCCATCCAAGCTCTGTTACTTGGGGAGACATGATTCCGGCGCGTACAAGCATTTCTCTTTCTTCAAAGACCTCTGAGGGATCTCCTTGCGCTTTCACTTCGCCATTAACTATAAGAGCGATTCCATCTACAAACTGGGCAAAGGGTTCGATGTCTCCCCCAGCCTCGGAGATAATAATAGTAGCACCATATTCCTCATTAAGCCGCTTGATGACGCCCAGTACAAAATACTTTCCAATGGGGTCCAACAAGCATAGTGGTTCGTCCAAAACGAGTATTTGCGGCTTCATTGCAAGAACTCCAGCAATAGCCAGAGCCTGGGTTTCTCCACCTGAAAGGTCGTTTGTGTTTCGGTTCTCGAAACCGCTTAACCGCGTTGCTTGAAGAGCATAATAGATTCTGCTTTGAATCTCTTCTGTTGGGAGTCCTAAATTTGAAGGGCCGAAGCCTACATCGTCCAAAACCCGAGTTGAGACTATCGAATAAGAGGGGTCTGAAAGTACGAGGCCGACGTGTTGTGCAAGTTCTGCGGCCGTATGTTCTTTGGTGTTTAATCCATCTACAATAATGTCTCCTTCCAAGCGCGCGTGAAGCTTCTCAGTGGTTAGGCCATTCAACGACCACATAAGGCTACTTTTGCCTGAGCCAGTGGGTCCCAAGATCCCATAAATTTCACCTTTCTTTATCTCTAAACTGACATTTTTTAGGGCTTTTTCCTCCCTACCTGGGTAACGAAGACTTACGCTCTTGAGAACAACTGACACTAGAAGCCTTTCCTCCAAAGCACATTATCCCTTTAGTTTAGTTCCACGATAAGCAATTGCAGCCCCTACCACGAGAAGAATCACAGCAGTAGTCAAGACATAGGGTTGTTCGGCTTCTGAAAACGCTCCAACTTTCAACCAAGGGGTTAGCAAAGCGAATATCGCAATGACTATTGCTGTTAAACCATACCAGATCCACCTATTTAATTTCATGGAGCACCACCTCCCATTTTTTTAAATTATTAATTATTATGCTAACACTATTTATCTTCTTTGGTAACCTGACTGGGACCCCTAATTGGCTGGTATCTAATACCAATTTCACTTTTTCTTTAGGGATTTAGCCTTGAACTCCTTTACAGTGTTTGTCACTGCTCTCTCAACAGGGATCCTTTCAAAGCTCGAAGCTCCAAGGAACCCCACTGCGTCAGTGTGCTCGTACAGGTATACAGTATCATCTGGACCTGAAAGCACTCCACCGTGCGCCAACATTATTATATCCGGCTTCACTTTCACAGTGTCATCAATCATCCCTTGTACAAACTTAGCCATATCAGAGAATTTTGAAAGATCTAAACCCGCTGATGTGATACCCCACCACTTGTTCAGTTCTTTCGATACATCTCGTACACCGCCCATAGTCCCTCCGCAGTGGACGCATATAGCGTCAATATCGGCTTTAGCGTATGCTATCGAAGTCTCCGAGTCCCTGACGTAAGTCATCGTGAATAAGGCTCTCTCCTGCGCCAATCTTGTTGCTTCGAGTTCCCTCGTAATTCCGACCCCATACTGCTCGTATCTTGCACGATATGGATTTCCCTTTTCATATATCAGAGAAACTGTGGGAAAGATTATTACACCTGAGAAACCGACGTCTTCAACCCTATCAAGGAATTTGTCCAATCTCCAAGTACCATCTGTTGTATCAAAACCAGCAATAACAGGAGTTTCTTTTACTGTAGTCAGCACTTCTTCTCCGAGATCCAAGGTCTCAGCGTTTGGGTTCTTGCCGGGGGGTTCAATTCCAAGCCCCTTCATCCTTGCCCGGCAGGTATGGTAGCATATTATTAAGTCGGCTCCACCTAGTTCTTCGCATCGACCTATCATTCCATTAGAGACTCCGGTACCAATGATTGGTCTTCCTGCTGCTATTTCTTTCCTCAATCTCTGCAGAACCTCTTTTCGAGTAAACCTCTTTCCATATCCATATACCATATTTCTACCTCAAACTGGGGTAGGAAGAATCAATTTATAAGGTTTTTTATAGAAACTGCAGGAGTCTGATATCGGGTTTACCGAGCCCCTGAATTCTACTTCCTTTTCATCTCGGGTTGGCTATTATCTCCTTTACCTCCAAGTCAACAATTGCGTAAGCTGGTTTATCGATCACCGCAGTGTCAGCTCCTTTTCCATAGCCAGTTATAGCAAGACCACCTTATCGACAGGAATCAACCCTGCATCCACGCCACTAGAACGATCTCTAGACAGCCCTTCATCCCTCGACAGCAGAATCCACGGAGAGTTTGAGTAACAACCGCGCTGATTGCTTTTCCTCCAAACTCCTTTGGGAGGGCTGAGCTGACATCAGCACTTAGCGCATGAATACCTGTGTGAACCTTTACTCCCTCTGTTCTCTCTTGGTCATTGACTAGCCTTCTCGAAATATGTGATACTTTACTTCATCTATGACGCCGCTATTTACCATACAACAAATTGCTATGCGAAGAAATAGGATCCCCAGGATTTGTTTGATTGCGCCTCTAGAACATTCGATATTTGCCTCAATCAGAGGTTTTCTTTCGAGCCTTTCTTTTGCTTATTTCGTAGAATACGCTGACTACCTTTTCCGCGAATTCCTTGTCGTTGATGTGAGCGTCCACTTCGACCACATCGACTTGCTTTTGCACATTCTTCCTTACTGCCTCAACAAAGGCCATATCAGCTTCTGGATCGAAAAGCTCGTGGCCTTCCTTGTCAGCGGCTGAGAAACCGCGCAAGGGCATCACTATGGCAACCGGTCCGATGGTTGCGTTGGCTCTCTTAGCGACAACTTCGCCGAGCTTCGCTGTCTCCTCTTTGGTCGTTCTTATTAACCATACGATCGGGCTGTGCATGGATACCTTTCGATTTTTGAGTTCGGGTGGGACGTTCCTGAGGATGATCATGTCTAAAGTGCCCGGAACGATGATCTGGGGCAGACCTTTTCTACCCACTGACCACAGCCGATCTATGCGCGGAGGCGGTTCTTCTGGGATGGGGCGGGGGTAAACGTGCAGGTCAAGCAACTCTCCTAAAGTTACGTCTATGACGCCGTCGATCGATCCCTCCTCTACCAATTCTTCCAATGCAGCCGTCTTAGAGTGGAACAATACTGATTCGTATCCCTTCTCCTCAAGAAGTGGGATGAGGTTCATGCAACAAGGCGTAGTAACCCCCATGCAAGTTATCCCAATGAGAGGCTTGCCCCCACGATCAATCTCTCCACCAACTTCTGCCATTCCTACGATTGCTCCAGCCGCGTTGGTTAAGATCCTCCTAATCACTCTGTTAACGCCAACTACGTCTGCTACAGAATGCATCATTGTTATGTCTTTAGTACCAACAAATTCAATTCTAGGTTGTGTTGTAACCATGAGTTTGGGTACGCCTATCGGCAATTCTCTCATGACAGAGGTTTCGACTAGCGTACCTGTTCCTCCACCAATACCGACTATGCCATTTAACTTTCCAGCAGAATAGAGCTCCTTAACGATCTTTGTTACACCTCTTATCATCACTTCTGTTGCGCTTCCTCGACTGGCACCACAGTGAGCAGCCTCAACGAGCTCCTTTAGACTTTTGCCACCAGCTCGCGCAACCTCTTCACGTGTTATATCGGGTTGAAAATAGGGTTCGCCTAAGACACCAGGATCTATAACTATTGTCTTGCATCCTTTTTTCTCGATCAACTCCTTTAGGTATTTGGCTTCATCGCCTCTCGTATCGAGTGTTGCAACAATCACAATCGTTTTAGTCAAACGATTTCTCCTCGTAAGTCCAACTATAGATTTCAAGTAGATCACCTATGTGTAAATTATACATTTTAATTTTAAATATTTAAATACAGAATTAACGAATGTTTACAAAGGATGAGAAACATGAAATTTAAGAAACTATTTGAGCCAACAAGGATACGAGGGGTTCTTATCAAAAACAGGATAGCAGTGGCCCCGATGAACACCGCCACTCTATGTGAATATGATGGAACCCTGACACAACGCGTCGTAAATTACTATCTTGAATTCGCAAAGGGTGGGGCTGGCTTAATAATAACCACTGTTTTCAAAGTCGAGAACGAAATAGAGAGGCTAGGTGTACTCGGCAGTATGTGGCCTCTGGTTAGCAATAAGAGTTCGAGAATTCTTCACGAATTGGTAAGCTATGTGCACTCTTGCGGATCAAAGATCTTTGCTCAACTGTCACCCGGTTTGGGTCGTTACGCTAGCGAGGCTATGATCGATGCAGGATACAAGACAGTATCATCATCCTCACTTCCAGCTCCTTTTAAGCCAAGTGTGATGACAAGGGAGCTGACCGCCGAAGAAATCGAAAGAATGGTGGAGGCCTTTGGCCACGCAGCTACAATTGTCGCAACCGCAGAGGCAGACGGGGTAGAGGTACACGGCCATGAGGGATTACTTCTTGACCAGTTCACAACCGCTATATGGAACCGACGAACCGACGAATACGGCGGCGACCTAAAAGGGAGATTGAGGTTTTCAGTCGAGATTTTGGAGGCAATCAAGGATGCGGTGGGAAAGGATTTTCCGGTGACTTATCGGTACGGGCTTAAACATTTTATAAAGGGTCCTTGGTCTGACATCGGGCCTTGGGCATCTACCCTTGGCCGTGAGAGTTACCTAGAAGCAGGCCGTGATATCCCAGAGGGACTTGAGATGGCTAAGCTCTTGGAAAAGGCAGGTTATGACGGATTACATGTGGATTCAGGGTGTGTCGAAAGCCTCTATTGGGCGCATCCTCCGATGTATCAACCGCATGGTTGTAATGTCGACTTGGCTGCTGAGGTTAAGAAGGTCGTCAAGATTCCAGTCGTCGTTGCAGGTAGACTGGACATTCCAGAGGTGGCGGAGAGAGTGCTAGAAGAAGGAAAGGCGGATATCATTGCAATAGGGAGGGGCTTGTTAGCCGATCCGTTCTGGCCCAAGAAGGTGCAGGGAGGAAAGATAGAGGACATTCGGCCATGCATAGGGTGTCAGGATGCATGCTTGGGTCCAGAAAACGTACCGTTAAGTTGCTCTGTGAACCCTTCACGAGGTAGGGAAAGGCTTTACCCATTTCAACCTGTGACGAAGCCAAAAAGGATCTTAATAGCTGGCGGTGGATTGGCAGGAATGGAAGTCGCACGAGTCGCGACCCTTAGAGGTCATAAGGTAACCTTATACGAGAAAAACGAGAAGCTGGGGGGACATCTAATAGAGGCGCAAGTACCAGACTTTAAGCAAGATCTTAGGAGGTTGTTAGCCTGGTACACTGTTCAACTTAAGAAGCTGAAAGTTGAGATCAATCTCAAGACAGAGGTTACCCCTAAACTCGTCAGGGAGGAGAATCCGGACGTAGTAATCATCGCGACTGGTTCGACACCTATAATTCCTGATATACCGGGGATCAACAAGCCGATCGTTGCCACATGCTGCGACTTACTCTTGGGTAAAAAGAAGATCGGAGACAAGGTAGTTGTAGCAGGTGGGGGATTGGTGGGTTGTGAGGCAGCACTTTGGCTTGCAGAGCAGGGCAAGAATGTCACTGTGGTGGAGATGTTACCAGAGGTGATCACAGGGATTCATCAGTCCAATAGGAGTATGCTTCTAGATCTGCTCGCTGAGAAAAAAGTGCAGATAATGACCAATACAAAGATTCTTGAGGTTACAGATGAAGGCATTATCATTCTTGATAGGGGTTCTAATAGGAAATCAATCACTTGTGATACGGTGGCGCTAGCAATAGGTCTAAAACCGGAAACAGCACTCTACGGGTCTTTAGTGAGCGAGATCTCCGAGCTCTACGCAATAGGAGACTGTAAAGAACCACGCAAGATACATCATGCAATATGGGATGCGTTCGCCGTTGGCTATATCATTTAAGTAAAGAGGAGTGTGAAGCTTTTTTCAGCATTTGAGGATTACAGAAAGGCTTAGCGATCGCGTTTTCAAGCACCACATATGGATCGCTAGAAGATCATTGAGTTTAGTAATGGTATTGTTTCTAGCGAAACTGTAGAAGACTGTAAGATATGTCTCCCTTTCTGAGTTCGTTTTAAACCTTACTTAAATTTTTTAAATGAAAGAACATCAACTTAAAAGCTATATGGATTTTCAGATTTCAAAGTCGCGCTGCAAATTTCGCCTCATTTACGCCTGGCTGTAGATTTCATACAAGATGCTCATATTGAAAACCACCTCGCTAGGCGAGGCTCAAAAGGGACATGCTGTGGCTTGTCACTTGATCCATTAGCGTATACTGCGCTGCGGATACTAAGATTCCGATGGTGTGTACCGAGCTGATCTGATTAAAAAAATTAAACAGAGCGTGAGGCGACAACGTGACTTGCTGACAACGATGTCACTTGGGCGCGCGCTTTCTTCTTAGATAGACCGCGGCGACAACTGCAACGACTATGACTACCCCCGAAATTCCTGCGTACAATAAGTGTGGCGGTTTCACCATTGCCACTGCCTCCTCTGCCAGTGATTTGGCTTTTAAGTAGTCCCCCGCCTCGAAAGCCTGCTTCGCCTCATCGAGTTTTATCTCCGCCTCATGGGGAACCCACATACTTTGTTTAAGCTTCGCAATTTTTTCTTCGGCGCTTTTTATGGCTGCAGCAGCGGCTTCTCGCGACACCTCAGATTGATTTTCGTCATGGTCAACTAGAGTTTCAATTATGTTAACGCCTACCTTATGCGTTATTTCGTGGGGAGAGAGCACACGAATGAGGTTGAAAGTCTCACTCACAGTGCCTTCGAACGGCAGTGGCAGTAGCAGTGGCAGTAGAAGATAAAAGACTAATACCTTGTATAATACGTTCTCCTTCATATTTTATTTCTCCGAAGTTTAAATAAATACTTACATTTATTTTAAAGTTATGTAACAAAAGTTATTTGATTATGCAACTCGAATCCCAAACCCAGAGAGGTTGTAAGGGTTACAATTGCCAGTATTACGAGGCTTAAAAATGGGGAAAGGCTACAGTTATAAACGCTGGGAACACGAATTGTTTGCCTGCTTTGCTGAGGAGCACGCGGTTTACTGATGTCCTGAACATCTGAATTTCAAATTTTCAGACTTCTGAGAAACTTAAATATTGAGAACTGTTGTTTCGCCTGAAACTAAGATCCATTTTCCTTACTTTTCGAAGTTTTCAGATTACTGAATTCTCAGTGAAATATAAATCTGAAACACTGAGAATCTGAACAAAGGAATCTCTACCGTTCTTTTCTCGAAATACTGAAAAATCATACTTGTTTTTCGAGTGTAAACACATCAGGATATGGCATTTTAGTTTGTCAAACCTTATCAAATGGATTTGACAAGAATACAATTATTTTAGGCAAATTTGGATTTCTAGAGTCACAGATAGCTTAAGCCTATTAGGAATTTCAGTAGGAATATTCAGAGGAATATTTAAAGGTAATTTTATTAATTCATATCAAGATCAAATGCAAGAGAATAAAAAACTGAAAGCCGTTTTAGAACAGGAACGATTTACTGTTTATGATGTCTGGGAACGATTTGGCATCACCAAGCATTGGGGTGGTATCTATGCCACGCGGCGACTGATTAAATTGTGTAACATCACTCCAGGTCAACACATATTGGATATTGGATGCGGGACTGGTTATGCAGCCTGTTTTTTAGCAAAAGACTATCAGGTTGATGTTGTCGCAGTAGACATTAATTCAAAGGTCTTAGAAGAGGCGAAGAAAAGGATTACAAAAGAAAATGTTGGCAACAAAGTGGCAATGATTGAAGCAGATGTGCATAAGCTCCCTTTTCCCTCAAATACCTTTGATACTGTGGTTGCCGAATCAGTGCTTGTTTTCTGTGATAAGATAAAAGTATCTTCTGAAGTATATCGGGTTTTGAAGCCATGTGGTGTTTTCGCCAATAATGAAGGAACGTATTTAAGGCTTCCTCCAGCCCAGCTGCCTTCTTTTCTATCGAAATCATGCGGTGCAGATGTTAAACTGTTGCAAGAGGATGAATGGCTAGCAGTCTATAGGGAAGCTGGATTTGAAGTTATATCTTCAACGGTTTATCCATTTAATTACATAGAGCAGTTCCTCGGCGAACTTCAGGTGGATGGGATTCGAAGACGCCTTTCGGCTTGGTTGAAAGCATTTTTTGATCCAACTATAAGAAGAATGTTGTTCGAAATGGATAGAGATACGCGCCAGGCAATACGCCAATTTTTATCATATGCTGGTTACGGCTTATACCTAAGTAGAAAAGTTTGATGAGCAACCGGTAAGAAAATTAACGATAGAATATCCGAAAGACCCAACGATTCATCCAAAAAATAAAGGGGGAAATTAGTCGAGGATCATCTCGATGGCGTCTGCCTCCGCCTCTTCCGCCAAGGGGATTCCCGTCGTTTTTGCTGCCCTTTCTGAGAGAGAGATAAGATCGCTTCTATCCAGCAAATCCAGCTTCCACTTTCTCGCACCAGCCAGAAGCTGCATCAACCCAACTCTGACCCTTTCGGTCAAATACGTGTAAAGCCCCATGGCTTCCCATGGGATTTCCTTGAACTTCTCACCATACAAGTCCTTTAGCTGTGGCGCGACAACAAAGAACTTGTCTGGAGTTGTGCCGTATCGATCCGCAAACGTTCTCGGAAGCTTGCCAGCCTCAGCCAGCTCCAGGAAATAAGAAGATTTCATGACCGCCAAGAGGGGGGACCTCGCCATCAAAACCGCCTTCACGTACGGACCGTTGCCGAAATTGCTCATAGCTATTGCCTTGAATATCTGCGACTCTTTTATGAAGCCCCCAGCCATTACGATGTCCGGCACCCGCTTGCCCTTCTTTCTCAAAATCTCTGTGCACTTTAAAACTTGAGCTTCCAAGTAAACGGTAGGCGTGCTCATCTCGTCCATCATGGGCACCGGGCTCATACCAGTTCCGCCTCCGGCGCCGTCAAAGGTTACCGCATCGATCTTTGCTTCAGAGGCGAATTTCATGGTGTAAGCGACGGTAGACGGTCTATAGGCGCCGGTCTTTAGGAATATGTGCTTGGCACCTTGGCTCCTCAGCCAATCGATGTCTTCCAGAAAGCCCTTTTCGGTTGGCATGCCCACTCGGCTGTGTCTCTCAAAGGACTTGAACACGCCCGCTTTAAAGGCTTCCTGAACGGTCTTGTCCTCTGGGTCTGGGATGACGATGTATCCCCGTTTTTTCAGCATGATGGCCCTGTCGAGGTCTCTGATTCTGACCTCTCCTCCGATCGCTTTGGCTCCCTGACCCCACTTTCTCTCGATGACGTTCGCCTCTAGCTTAGATATGGCGTACACGTCAACGCCCAGCCTTTGATCCTCCACGTTGGTTTGAACAGCTACATCACCGTGTTTTCCGTCCCAAAGCTTTCGGAAGGCGTCAACCCTTCGCTTCAGTTCCTTTGAATAGGTTACCTTTCCGTTTACGATTCTTGATTCGGGGTCCATGCCGCATACGTTTTCTCCGATGGTTATGATAATGCCTGAGAGGGCAGCGCCGACCGCCAAACCGTCCCAGTTTACTCGGGCCACCTCGGTGGATCCGAAGGCGCCCGTTACAATGGGGATTTTAAGGGGGATACCCGCCACCATAGTTTCCGTGTTCACGTTTTCGAAGAGGGCCACATCAGAGTCTGCTTCTATTCCTTGCGCACCGAAAACAGACGAGAGGATTTGGAGGTGAGACCAGTCTAGGCCGAAGTCCTTCAGCGCCGCTGCGGTGCTAGCTCCGAATTGCACGGGCTCTGGGTAAAGGGCCTCCCTTCCTCTAAAGGTGGATAGCCCCACTTCGCAGAGGAAGGGGCAGTCTCGGATGCACATGGGGCACATGCCGCTCGTGGGACTTACATCCTTCACCCTTGTTGTGGTTCCGGTGGTGGATTTGGCGTTCAGGTAGGAGGAGTTTCTGTGAACCCGCTCAGTCATTTCTCATCCAACCTTTACAAATGTAAACCTGTGTATGTGGGTTAAGGGGCTAAGCTTTTAAACATTATGCCGTTCCTGCCTTGAGTTTGCTTGCTTACCATATGGAGCGTTTTGAATTATCATGTTGATTTTCAAATCGTTTCGACAGATTTAGAAGCAAGATATTTGGAGGAACTAAGCAAGCATTTGGAGTCATGAATGATGGTGGTTGATGGAAGAACCCTGTATGAACCTAACCTTAGTTGCCTCAGTAGCGGGGCTTTCCGCCATCCTTTTTGCCGTTTATTTAGCTTGTCGTATCCTTAAGCAAGAAACTGGAACCAATCGCATGGTGGAGATACATGAAGCCATTCGTGAGGGCGCCGCAGCATATCTATATCGACAATATAGAACCATATCCATTTTCATCTTTGTTTTAACAATTCTTCTCGCATTAACCTTGGGCTTCTTTGCGGCTGATTGACGACTATTGGAGATAACGGTTCAGAAAGGTTAATAAGTCCTGTTAAGAATGGGCTGAAGTAAAATATGGTGTAAGCAAGGCTAGGGTTATGTTTCTCTCGGTTCCCCCTTCAATCTAGTAATACTCCGTTAAAGAAGGCAACGTTATGTCATATAGGAGAGCCGCCCTAGCCAATATCGAAGACCTCTATAAAGAACTTGAAACTGGACCTGAGGGTCTTTCTGATCGAGAAGCGGGACGTCGGCTCCTGAAAATGGGTCCGAACGTTTTACCTAAGGGCAAGAAGACTAACTTGGCCAGTAGGATCGTCTCACAATTCAGTAACATGTTCAACTTCCTACTGTTGATTGCTTCATTCCTCTCATTTGTAAGCGGTTTGTTCTTCAATGATGCAGGTTCAATTCAAATGGGCCTCGCAATACTTGGCGTGGTCTTTTTGAACGCCATTTTCAGCCTTTTCCAAGAGTACAGGGCCCAGAAGGCTGTGCAGGTTATACGTAGCCTCATCCCCACAAAGACGAAGGTCATCAGAAATAGTCAAACGAAGGAAGTTGACGTAACTGACATAGTTCCTGGAGACATAGTGGCGCTAGAAGAAGGAGACAGAGTGCCCGCCGATCTGAGGCTGACAAGCGCATTTGAGGTCTCCGTTGACAATTCGGCACTGACTGGCGAGTCTGACGCCCAGAGACGATTCGCCACAATGTCCCCGGCGATAGCGACAAGCACCCTCTATGACCTGCATAATATACTATTCGCAGGAACAACTCTAGTTTCAGGTGTCGCCAAAGGTGTCGTTCTGTCCACGGCAAAGAATACCGAGTTCGGCAGGATTGTTTCCTTGTCCAGAGAAGCTCACGAGCCCTTGAGCCTACTCGAGAAAGATATCAACTACACTGCTAAGATCGATCTCCTCGCGGCACTTCTTGTGAGCATAATCTTTTTTTCGGCAGCATTGTTGCTCGTCAGATTAGATTTCCTTACGAGTATCATATTTGCAATCGGCGTTATGATAAGCTTGGTGCCAGAGGGCCTCCAGCTAACTGTTTCTCTCTCCCTAGCTCTAACTGCACTTATAATGGCCAAGAGAAACGTTGTCGTGAAGCGACTTTCCTCTGTTGAAACCGCTGGGTCGATGACTGTATTATGTGTAGACAAGACAGGCACGATCACGAGTGGAGAGATGATGGTGAAAAAAATTTGGGCTGCAGGGAAGATTTTTGAAGTCACTGGCGATGGATACAGCCCAGATGGTTACATCAGCTTCGATGGCAAAAAAATAGGTCGTCGTGAGGATCCAACAATCTCCAAGCCCTTAGAGGTGAGTGCCTTCTGCAACAACGCTACGCTAAACGCGCCGTCGGACAGAATCGGCAGATGGACGGTTTTGGGAGATCCCACTGATGGAGCTTTTCTCGTCTTCGCTGGAAAAGGAGATTTCAACGTTAGCAAAGCCTTGGCGGAGAACCAGAGAATTGGCCTAATCCCATTTAGTTCTCAGAGGCGGATGATGACCAGCGTTCACAGAGATCCAGATGGAAAGATAACTGCTTATACGAAGGGCGCTAGCCTTGAAGTGCTTAAACGATGCACCTTTATCTTCTACGAAAATGACCGCATCCCTCTCACAGATGAGTTTAGAAGGGTCATAACGAAGCAGATAGATGATTTCGCTTCAGACGGCTTTCGAGTTCTCGCAATGGCCACGAAAGTCCTCCTAAACGAACCTGCAGATCTGTCTCAAGGCATCGAAGAAGACATGACCTTTGTGGGTTTGGCAGCGCTACTCGATCCGCCTAGGCCCAGGGTGGAGGCGGCTGTAAAAGAAGCCAGAAGTGCAGGTATACGGGTCATCATGCTTACGGGGGATCACGAACTTACTGCGTATTCCATAGCGAAGAAAGTGGGTATCATAACCTCAAAAGATCAAACAGTGGTCACCGGACAAGAGATTAGCCAGATGAGCGACGGTGACCTGACCACTATATTTGCCAAAGGCGAGTGCGTATTTGCGAGGATATCACCCGAGCAAAAGCTTAGGATAGTGCACATCTTGAAATCCATGGGGGAGATCGTGGCGGTGACAGGGGACGGAGTGAATGACTCCCCAGCACTTATCGAGGCAAATGTAGGTATAGCCATGGGAGCTGGCGGAACGGATGTGGCAAGAGAGTCTGCTGACATGGTCCTTCTAGACAACGATTTCACATCAATAGTTGAAGGGGTCAGGCTGGGAAGGTCAACGTTCGACAACCTAAGAAACTTCGTTTACTACGTCTTTACGCACAACTGGGCTGAACTAGTTGCTTTCCTTGTCTTTGTATTGCTTCGGACTCCGCTGCCGTTGCTGGTCGTCCAAGTGCTAGCAATAGATTTAGGGATGGATGTGTTCCCGTCCCTTTCCCTGATAATGGAGCCTCCTGAGCCCGATGTTATGATGAAGCCGCCGAGGAAGAGCGGTACTAGACTAATCAACGTTTCGACGCTGCTAAGAAGTTGCTATGTAGGCGTGGTTGTATCGGCTGGTGCAATTTTCTGGGCCTTTAACCTCTGGAGAGGAGGCGGATGGACTTTTGGGAATAACGCAACGCTCGACCCTATGTTGTATGCTAGAGGAACGACGGTGGTCATGGCGGGAATAATGATTGGTCAACTGGGAAATCTCTTTTCCGCCAGAAGCAGTTCGCGATCCGCATTTCAACTGAGTCCGCTTAGGAATCGGTGGCTTTTCCTAGGGATTCTAGCTCTATTCGCCATCATGGCGGCGATCATATACATACCGTTCCTTCAGCCGTTGTTCGGTACAGCCCCGCTACTTCCCTCAGATTGGCTCTTCCTCTTGCTATTGACTCCTGCGGCTCTTCTGTTAGAGGAGTTAAGGAAAACGCTGGCACGCAGGCAGATTCAGATTCTCAACTTATAAAGACAGTCAACGACCTATATTTTGTATTTTTCTTAGTTCATATATCAACCAGACCCCTCCGCGCCTTCAGAACCCATAACAAACTAGTCACGCTCAGCATGGTGGTGAGTAAAAATCTCTCCAGCGCACCACCAACAAAATTTATTTCTCCACTCCAGAATTTTCTAAATGCAACAAGAATGTACCCGCTGTACAAGACTGTCTAGTCCCCTCAGGGTATAGACTAGTCAAAAATTTATTCACGAACACAACAATAAACTTGCATCCCCACACCTACATAATAGGTTCATTCCCATAGCCACTCTTCTTGTTTAAACTATATATGTATTCCATGTTTCCTGTCATCGTGCTTTTTTAGGAGTGAAGATCGGTTGGAAAAGCAGTATTGCGGGTAGAATTTCAAGTCTGCCAGCCCACATCTCGATTATGAGTATTAACTTTCCAATAAAATGTAAATTTGGAGAAGTGACGCCGACGGACAGCCCAACGGTTCCTTGGGCTGAGGCCACCTCGAACAAGCTGTCTATGAGGCTGAAACCCAGCGTGGTCATTAAAACAGAGCAACCAACAAGAAGGATAAAGTAAAGAAGCGAATATCGCATAGCGTCCACAACCTCTGCCTCATCGTAAACCTTCCCCCAAAGCTTCGGAGAAATCATCGTGCCTCTGGGAGACATTAATTTTCTAACAATCCACCGTAAAGAAACTAGTATGGTGGCTACACGGATGAGTTTGATGCCACCCGATGTTGAGCCGTATCCGCCTCCTATGACCATGAGCATTATAAGTAATGTCTTAGTAGATTCATCCCAAGCTGATATGTTGACTGTAGAATTACCCGTTGTCGAAAGGGCCGAAATGCATTGAAAAACCGACTGCCTAACTCCTATGAAAAGAGGGATGCTGGTTTTGACCAGCAAAATAGAGAAAATAAAAATTGAAAAAGCAGTTATAAAAATAAACATAACTCTCACCTCCGTATTTCTGAAGAATTCACGTACACCACGACAGAAAACTTGGTAATGAACGGCGAAGCTGGTCATGCCTAGCATCATAACCAATAATGTACAAGCCTCTATGGCGCTACTGTTATAGGCTCCTATGCCTGCATTCTTAACCGAGAACCCCCCTGTCGCTATGGCCGCCATAGAATGATTCAGCGCATCAAACAGCGGCATGCCAGCAAGGTAAAGCAGCACAACTCCGACCCCTGTGTACAGAACATATATCCACCAGGTCCGTTTCACAGTTCCTGCGATCGTTGCAACGAGTTTTTCAGTTCTTCCCTCCGCGGCGTATAGCCTTGCTGCTGCCATCCCTGGACGGGCCAATATGGTTAGCATCAAAATAATAACTCCTATTCCTCCTATCCATTGCATTAAGCTACGCCAAAATAGAATACTTTTGGGCAAGTTCTCAACGTTAGTAAACATTGTTAGGCCTGTTGTAGTAAATCCTGACATCGCTTCGAAATAACTGTCCACAAAGCTCATTTTAGAAATGGTGAAAATAGGGATAGCGCCTATCAACGGTATTAAAAGATAGACGGCTGCTGAGAAAATCATCGCGCCCGATACGCTAGGTTCACGTCCGTTTCCTTTATGAATATGAAAAATGATGAAGCCGATAATCCCCACAGTGACGCCTAGCGTCATGAAGACAAAAATCTGAAACATATCATCATAAAACCAAGCCAATATGCTAGGTGAAACAATAGCTACCCCGACAATAATTAATATAACGCCCAAACTATTCAGATAAGTATAGCCGACATTTTTATTCGAGCTCAATATCTACCCGGCCATTCTGGCTTCCGCTTTACAATCTAAGCTTCCTCTTCAATGTTTTCTCGAGCTTGCTTATTGCAGCCGTCCGCACGATTATTAAAATTCTCTGGCCTGGCTCAATCACCGTTTCCGATGCTGGTATAATCAAGTCATCACCTAACACTGCGACAATACTGTAGTTTTGCGGATCGTTAATTTCGCCGACGGACTTACCGACTATTGGAGAATCATGATTAACTTGAAGTTCAATAATTTCAGCCGTGCCTTTACCGAGAGTTACAAGCTCTAGGAGGCTAGGTCTACTTATTAGCTTCTCCATATAGATGGCCGCGGTAAGCTCGGGATTCACCACGGCATCTATGCCTAGGCTCTTAAATATCTCTTCGCTAGAGGGATCCCTTATGCGGGCTATAACTCTTTTTGCACCCAGTTTTTTGGCTAGAAGGCAAGAAAAAAGGTTTGTTTCTTGGCTGTCTGTGACTGCGGCGAAGGTGTCGGCTTTATCTGCACCCGCCTCCTCAAGTGTCTTAAGATTTGTACCATCGCCGTTTATGACCATTACATCTAGCTCTTGAGCTATTAGGCCACATCTTTCCTTATCCTTTTCTATGATTACCACTTGGTGGCCTAGGGTAGAGAGAAACTTTGCCAGCTCAAAGCCCAGCCTACCAGCGCCAATTATTAAGATACGCAATATATATCGCCTTTCGATTCCTTCAATTGCTACTGCGAGGCGCTATTTTAACTTATTGGGGATATCGTCATCAATATTATAGGCTCAATCGCCATGCTCTTTGCCACAATATTTGTAACGTATGCTCTCTTCAGATGACATCTTTTAACGCGTTGAGGGAGCGGTGCCACCGCGGCCTAGAGATAGAGATTTTGCGGAGTTCTTATATTGGACAGTCCCATCTTTCTTTTAGGTAATCCTCCCATTGAATGGGGGTTAAATGTTGTCGACAAAATCGTTAGTATCCATCAAAGACGCGGATTTTATGTTTGAGAATACACCAGTCAAGATTATTGTAAATAGAAACTGTCCTGAAATTGAGCTTGCTGGCTTGAAGATTGGACCCTTTGAGGAAGGCAAGGAGTATGAGGTCAGATTTTGGATAGCGCATGAACTGGAAAAGGCGGGTATAGCTCGTTTCCGAGAGGAAGAATTGTTGAATGCGGTGAAGCTCTACAAGATGCACTGGAAGGAGCGCGTTCAGTCTGTGAAACAAATCTCCTCCCTATCAGAGGATTTTTATCCTCGATTGCGACGCTACCTCGCTAGCTTAAAAAGGGAAGCTGTGAATAACCCTGAAAAGATGAAGGAATACGAGAAGGTTTCCAGGCTCTCCCACGACATTATTAATTGCCGATTAAAAAAAATCGTTTCCCTCGCCTCAACACCAGCACAAACAGATCAAATTCTCAAGAATCTAACAAGGGAAGAGCGTATAATCTATGAGCGCTTATCTTCCATTATCAACGATTGGAGGTCTAAAATCCTGAAGTTAGGTGGTGAGTCTTGACTGAAGAGCTAGCATTGGCGGACCCGCAAGAAAGGTTTCAGGACTTCTTGAAGTCAGAAAAATATCGTCAGCGAATCTCCCAAATGGCTATTACCGGAAGCACCTCCCTGATCGTGGATTTTGAAGACCTGCTGGCAACCGACTCAACCCTAGCCGAAAGCATCATCGAGAAGCCCGACGAATACCTAGACTACGCGAATCGCGCCGCATACGCCCAACTGCAGATAGAAGACCCCGAATACGCTGAAGGAATCGGAGCAGTGAACGTGCAATTCAGGGGCTTGCCGGAAACTACACTGCTTCGAGCGCTGGGGTCTGATCACATCGGAAAACTTGTGATGGTAGAGGGAATCATTGTGCGCGCCACGTACGTCCGGCCCATGGTAATACGAGGCGCCTTCCGATGCAAACGGTGTGGAACTATTAGCTACGTTGATCAGACAGGTCCATTCCTTGGAGCCCCGTTCGCTTGCACTGATCCAGCGTGTAGAAGGAAGGGCCCCTTCGATTTCGTCCAAGAAGAATCCACCTTCATCGATTCCCAAGAAATTCGCATCCAAGAGCGACCTGAAGAACTTCCACCGGGTCAACTCCCCCGCTGGGTAAACATCAGGCTCGTTGGAAGAGACCTCGTTGACGTAGCAAGGCCTGGAGACCACGTTTCCGTGGTGGGAATTGTTCGCGCGGTCGCCCCCACCCTTCCAAGGGTCGGAAAACTTCGGGTGTTCAGATTGCACCTTGACGGTAACTTCATTGATGTTGTAAGCAAAGAGCCAGAAACTGTGCTCATCTCGCCTGAGGAAGAGAAGCAAATTCTTGAACTCGCAAAGGATCCGTGGGTTCACCGTAAAATCATTCGCTCCATAGCTCCCTCCATTTACGGTTACGAGCACGTTAAAGAAGCCATCATGTACCTTCTTTTTGGAGGCGTCCCAAAATACCTCCCTGATATCAAAATTCGAGGGGAAATGAACGCCCTCTTGATAGGAGATCCGGGAACCGCCAAGTCGCAATTGTTGCAATACGTGGCAAGAATCGCTCCACGAGGCCTATACACTTCTGGTAGGGGAACTACCGCTGCCGGCTTAACCGCAGCGGTGCTGCGAGAACGAGGAGGAGGAATGAGCCTCGAGGCAGGAGCCTTGGTGCTTGCGGACAAGGGTGTTGCCTGCATCGACGAGATTGACAAGATGCGTCCCGAGGATAGGGTAGCTATACATGAAGCCATGGAGCAGCACACCGTTTCAGTCGCAAAGGGTGGCATCGTAGCAACCCTCAACGCTCGAACAGCCATACTAGCGGCAGCCAACCCAGCCTTGGGAAGATATGAGCCCTATCGGACGGTGGCGGAGAACATAGCTCTTCCCGTCACGATTCTGTCAAGGTTTGACCTCATCTTTGTTTTGAGAGATGTGCCGGAAAAGGAATTGGACGTGAAGATGTCGGAGCACATCCTCGACCTGCACAAAACTGGCATGACCCCAGTAGAGCCTCCCATACCGCCGGATCTCCTTCGAAAGTACATCAGCTACGTCAGAAACTTAAAGCCTGTACTGACCGAGGAATCCCTGCTACGACTCAGAGATTTTTACCTAACCATGCGTTCGGCTAGCGAAACAGAGGGGACACCCATAGCCATCACCGCTCGTCAACTCGAGTCTCTGGTTCGATTGGCTGAGGCTAGGGCACGAGCTGCCTTCCGGAAGGAGATTCTCGCCGAAGACGCTGAGGCCTCCATCGCCATAATGAAGAAGTCGCTGGAAGAGGTTGGAATCGACGTCTCATCCCACAAATTGGACATCGATCTAATCATGACCGGCAAACCCAAGAGCGTGCGTGACAAGCTAAGCGTTATCTTAGGAGCCATCGTCGAGATGGAAAGGGAAACGGGCATGGTGGAAAAGTCGGCGCTTCTAGAAAAACTTGAAACCGAGTATGAGATAACGAGCCCTGAAGCAGAAACCCTCATCAGAAAAATGCAAAGTGAAGGAACCATATACTCGCCCAGAGAGGGATACCTCAAGAAGACCTAACTAGGGAGCACACATTGGAAGTTGAAGAACTGCCGATACCCAAATCCGTAAAAGAGGTTATCATTAAATCGGGGATCACCGAGCTCTATCCTCCGCAAGAGGAAGCCATACGAGCCGGAGCCCTGGAAGGGAGAAACCTTGTTTTAGCGAGCCCCACCGCTTCAGGCAAGACTCTCATCGCCGAGCTCTGCGCCCTCAAACACATTGTAGAAAGGGATGGAAAGGTTCTTTACCTGACCCCTCTACGGGCATTAGCTAGCGAAAAATATCAAGAGTTCAAAAAATACGCCGCCATTAATAAGAGGGATGGAAGACGAGTCAGCGTGGGCATCAGCACTGGCGATTACGACAGCAGTGACCCCTGGCTAGAAAGATACGACATCATCATCACAACTAATGAAAAAGCCGATTCGTTGCTGAGGCATAGAGCACGTTGGATGGATGAAATCTCCCTCATCGTCGCAGATGAGGTACACCTGCTTAACGACGCTGAGCGGGGACCAACGCTTGAGGTGGTGCTCGCCCGGCTTATGCAAGTCAACCCAGACGCCCAACTTCTAGCCTTGAGCGCCACCGTGAAAAATGCGGAGGAGGCGGCTGAGTGGTTGAAGGCCAGCTCGGTTACGACTGAGTGGAGGCCGGTCGTGCTAAGGGAAGGCGTGCTCCTCCAGAAGGAGGTTCACTTTAAGGACGGGGGCGCCCTGAAGATAGAGAAAAGGTCCAAAAACCCGGCTATAAACCTTGCATTACACGTCATACGTTCCGGCGGACAAGCGCTCATTTTTGCATCAACGAGGAAGAACTCGGTGAGCTTGGCCAAAAAAGCGGCAGCGGAGGTGACAACCTTGTTATCCAAGCCCATGAAGCGCTCGTTAACAAGAGTTGCAGAAGAGGTTCTAACTACAGGTGAGCGGACGAGAATAAGCGAGCTCTTGGCCGAACTCGTTCGGTACGGATGCGCCTTTCACCACGCTGGACTAGGTGGCGCCCACCGAAGGGTCATCGAGGACGCTTTTCGAGAAGGCAAGATCAAGGTGTTGACCGCCACACCCACCTTAGCTTTTGGGGTAAACCTCCCCGCAAGAATGGTGGTCATCCACGACTATAGGAGGTATGAGCCCGGGTACGGCTATTACCCCATCACTGTGCTAGAGTATAAACAAATGGCTGGGAGAGCCGGAAGGCCTCGCTATGACAAGATAGGCGAAGCCCTGCTCATCTCTAAAACCGAGGATGAGCGCGACTATCTGATGGATAGCTACGTTTTCGCTGAGCCTGAGAGAATATGGTCTAAGCTGGCGGTGGAGCGCATCCTTCGATCCCATGTTCTAGCCACCATCGCCGCCGACTTCGCCCACACCGAGCAGGGAATCTACGACTTCTTCGCAAAAACCTTCTATGCGTATCAGTATGATCCGCAAGCCATTAAGGGGGTCATCACTAAAATTCTGAAGTTTCTTTATGATGAAAAGATGATTGAGGTCAGTGGCGCAGATGTTTTCGCCACCAAGTTTGGGCGCAGAGTCTCTGAACTGTATATTGACCCTGTTTCCGGCGTTATGATCCGTGATGCTCTATTAAATCGGGCGCCAAGGCTCGCCGACATCAGTTTTCTTCACATGATCACGCACACACCCGACATGTTTCCAAAGCTTCGCCCCTACTCAAGGGAAATCGACGAGCTTGCCTTGTTTGTGGATGAGCATCGAGACGAGTTTATGTTCGATGTCCCCGAAGAATGGGAGGATAGAATTGCTTACGAAGAGTTTTTAGGGGAAGCCAAGCTGGCTTGGGTGCTGGACGCGTGGATCGAGGAAGTATCCGAAGACGAAACTATAGAAAGATTTCGAGTTCAGCCTGGCGATCTATATAGGCTCATTGAAGCCGCGAGGTGGCTCCTCTATGCCTCCCATGAACTAGCCACGCTATTCGGTCATAAAGATATGCTGCCACACCTCGCTGAACTCATGGAACGAACTGAAAAAGGAGTAAAAACGGAACTACTACCGCTGGTCAGGCTGGAGGGAATTGGAAGGGTCAGAGCACGCGTACTGTATAATGCTGGTTTAAAAAGCATTGATGATCTAAGAAGGGCGCCCGTAGAAAAATTAACGAGTCTACCCTTGATCGGACCGAAACTCGCCAAGAAGATCAAGGAGCAGGTGGGTGGATTTGTGAAATCGGAGGAGTGGAAGAGGCTGAAGAAGGGTGAGGCTTGGGAACAGCGAGCCATCACCGAGTACAAGGGATAACCAGCCTCTAGAGACTGTCGTTGGGGGTGTGGGCGATGGGTAGTCAACTAGTCATTTTGGATGGGAAGGATGAGCAATTTCTTAAATATCTTTATAATAAACTTAGTATCTTTTCTAGTGGTAGTTTGCTGGTGTAGTTCGGGGCAGAGGGTGAAGGTCGGTGGAGGTGCCACCTGAAACAATAATATTTGTGAGAGACTTCGCCATTTTCTTTGCCATATATCTCATAGTAGCGCTCAGCCTCAACCTAGAGTACGGCTATGCCGGGGTTCCCAACTTCGGGAAAGTGCTGGCTGTGGCTGGGGGCGCCTTCGTTGTTGCCTCCTTTCCCGGTAGGATGATAGCTTGGCTCTTCGGATTAGGTCCCGGCTTAGACTACATCGCGGACAATACGGCAATAGTTACGGAAGTGAACCAGGTGCTTCAGAAAGATCCAGCGGTCGGTCTAGCCATTTTTTTCGCTACCTTAGTGGTTGCTGGAGTCGTCGGTGCGGTTTTAGGTTTCATTGCTTGCTACCCAGCCATAAGGCTTCGTGAGGACTACTTGGCCATAGTGCTTCTGGCAATGGGGGAGGCCATCGGAGTTATAGGCTATAACTATACTCCAATCGCCAAAGGAAACATCGGTGTTATAGTGCCTGATCCCTTTGGGTGGGCTGGAGAGCTCAGATATGCGGTAATAGCAATAGTCGTAGTTGGTATATGTCTCGTGTTGCTCTATTACCTCGAACGATTGGTAAGAACTCCGTTGGGTAGGATGCTAAGGGCGATTAGGGATAATGAGGATGTGGCGGAGTCGCTTGGTAAAGACGTTACTCGCATCAGGATGAAGACCATTATAATAGCTTCGATCATCGGATCCATCGGCGGTGCGCTGGACGCAATTAAGAGTATGGGAGTAATAAGTACGATGTACCAGAGGGTGTCGTGGACGTTCTGGCCTTGGGTCATGGTGATCTTGGGAGGTGCCGCTAACAACGTGGGCGTTGTACTAGGGACCTTCGCCTTCGTGGCTCTTAGGAGGTTTATAGACTATTATAAAGTACAGCTGGCTCCTTTTGTTCCCTTTAGTGTTGTTTGGC
>Ga0315314_1000073_pt1 | contig 144312 bp, 123 predicted proteins | sample TDP9_MG_FD_203631 | JGI IMG/M metagenome (GOLD analysis project Ga0315314, IMG submission 203631) | Freshwater sediment microbial communities from Lake Towuti, South Sulawesi, Indonesia - TDP9 | ecosystem: Environmental > Aquatic > Freshwater > Lake > Sediment | place: Indonesia: South... | reverse complement strand
CAGAAGCTCTTTAATCTCCGTGGGGTTCAATCCGGCCATGACCTCATCCAAAAGCAGCAGCTCGGGTTGCGTGGCCAGAGCCTTTCCCAACTCGAGGCGCTTCTTGTCTTCGAGGGTCAGGTCGGAAACTCTATGTTTTTTCTTCCGGCCGAGACCCACCCGATCCAGGATGGCCTCGGAGCTATTTTGGGCTTGAATATGATCACCAATGGTTTCTTTCTTGCCATAGAAGGTCCCTACCATCACGTTTTCCAGGACGGACAGACGACTGAAGGGTTTGCTGATCTGGAAGGTTCGGCCAATGCCTTTGTGGCAGATCTGGTAGGGTTTTAGGCCCAAGATAATTTCTTCTTTGAAGCGAATTGAGCCGCGGGTCAAAGGGTAGATACCCGTGATTACGTTGAAGAGGGTGGTCTTCCCAGAGCCGTTGGGTCCAATGAGACCGATAATCTCCCCAGTAGAGACCCTAAGGTTGACATCCCGCAGGGCAGCCAGGCCGCCAAAGAATTTCGTTACTCCATTTAGTTCCAAAAGGGCCATGTTTGTGATCAATTCGTAAGGGCCATTCCGCCTTGCGCTATGCGCCTGGCGCTTAGCGCTTCGCTGTCCATCTCTCCGCCAATCCCACCAAACCTTTGGGCAAGTAAAAAATGACAAAGACCAGAATGATTCCGTAGACAATCAGGTAACCTGTCTTGATCGTAATCCTCAGGTATTCCCCTAACAGGGTGAGAATAAAGGCTCCCACTACAGGGCCGGCAACGGTATAAAGACCACCCATGAGAGGCATGATCTGGGCTTCCACGGAGATATGGATATTGAATGCTGCGTGCGGGTCGATGTAGGCCATGTAGTGAGCATAGATACTACCGACGATCCCCACGAAAAAAGCACTAACCGTGAAAGCCATGACCTTGTATTTCGTGGGGTTGATGCCCATCATGTTGGCTGCATCCTCATCATCGTGGATGGCCGTAAAGGCGAAGTAGAACTTGGATCGCTTCAAAGCATAGGCGGATAGAACGGTTAGAACGGCGACGGCGAAGACAATATAATAGGTGAGGGTTCGGGCTGCCTCCCCTCCGCCAAAGAGGGGAGGGATGGCCACCCCCTCTGCACCTTCAGTCAGTCCCGGGGTCATGATGACCAGAATCTTTAAGACCTCAGCAAAGGCCAGGGTAGCGATCGCCAGAGCCCAAGGAGCCATGCGCAGGCAGATGATTCCGATGATGATTGCCCCCAGGGAAGCAAAGATCCCTCCCAAAAGAATGTCAAAGATGGGGGGAAGATGCCAGGCATTATACACCAGGGCGCCGGTATAAGCCCCGATGCCGAAAAAAGCTGCATGGCCCAGGGATATCTGATGGGTCCATACCAGGATGTTCCAGCTTGTGGCAATGACCACATAGATCATGACCAGAATCATCAGGTGGAGAGAATAAGGGCTGAGGAAGGAGGGCAGGGTGGTCAGCAAAGCAATGAGCACAATGAACCAGAGTATCCTGAAGTACGTCTTACTCGGCATAGAAGAGCCCCTTGGGTCGAAGGACAAGTATCAAGATCAGGATAACAAAGGAGACTCCCTCCGACCATCCCGAGCCGCTCGGAACATAGTTGGTCACTATAGATTCAGTTAATCCGAGGATTAAGCTTCCAACCACTGCTCCAGCGATGGACCCGAAACCACCCAGGACGACGATGGCAAAGGCCTTGAGGATGAAAAGCATGCCCACGAGGGGGAAGATGTACATGATCATGCTGGTGACTACCCCACCGGCCCCTCCCATGGCCGAGCCCACGCCAAAAGCCAGCAGATTCACCCGGTTAACATTCACCCCCATGAGCATGGCGGCTTCTCGGTCTTGGGTTACGGCGCGTACTGATTTTCCCCATTCGGTCTTCTTCAAGACTAAAGTAAGGAGGATAGTGAGGGAGATGGCGATGACTAAGCCCAGGAGGCGAGTCAACCCCAAGCTGAGGGGGCCCAGTTTAATGGAGATACCCGAATAATGGGTGGTCATGGAGACATAATTTCCGGTCCATAGGATCAAAGCCAGGTTCTGGATGATCAAAACCAGGCCGAAGGTTAGCAGGATTTGGTTGAGGTGTGGGGCATCGATCACCGGGTTGATGAAGAAGCGCTGGATGGCCACCCCGAGGGTAAAAAGGGCGAAGATCGCCAAGGGCAAGGAGAAGAAAGGGTCGATACCGTAAAGGGTAAAAAGAAAATAGGTGAGATAAGACCCCAGCATCAGGGTCTCCCCGTGCATGAAGTTGATCACCCGCATCACCCCGAAGATGAGGGTAAGTCCGACCGCGATCAGGGCATAGAGGCCTCCTGTCAAAATCCCGTTGGCGATGACCTGAGCAAAGATTGCCAGATCCATGTATGAATCTCAGGCCCTCTCAGCGCTTATCCCAGGCCGGCAGGGGGTACCAAAGTTTCCCTCCAGCGGCCTGCTTGGGCCAGAGGATGACCTTCTCTGCTTTTTGCCACTGGAAGATAGCCATTTCTTGGAAGCCCTGATGCATGGTTCCAAACTTGTTCTGGAAGAATTTCAGGTGCCCCATGGGCGTCATTGTGTCCGTGGCTTCTAAAGCAGCGATGAGCTTTTCCTTATCGGTAGTTCCCGCTTTATTTATGGCGTTGGTTAGGGTGATTAAAGCCACGTAGGAGATGATCGACCAGTAATTAGGCTCCTTGTTATACCGGCGCTTGTACTCCGCCACCCAATCGTCGGTCTTGGAGTAAAATTGCGGATACTGGACGGAGACGGGAAATTTGGTCGAGGGGGCCCAGACCTCAATTCCGCAGACATATTCTGCGTCCTTCTTCAAAGAATCAGCAAATTCCGGGAAGCCCACGCCAACCGTATCTAAGAGCATCTTCGGGGCGAAACCCAACTCTTTGGCTTGTTTGGTGAACAGAATAGAGTCCCCGGCGTAACCAATCCAGTAGAAGATATCCGGCTTAGCCCCCTTAATTTTGGTCAGCAAAGCAGAGTAATCCAAAGATCCAGATTTGAAGGGCTCGAAAGTGACGAGCTCAAAGCCCAGGGGAGTCAAGTACTCTTTAGCTACCTTGGAATGGTCTACGCCATAGGAGGTATCCTCGTAGGCGAGGGCGATGCGTTTGGGCTGGGGTTGAATGGTGATCAAAAAGTCAGCAATGTTTCTCTGGTAATCCGGCGAGCGGGGATGGAGCAGGAATAGCCAGCGTTCTTTTCCATACATGCGGTCCATCTTGACCGCGCCGCCGCCCTGCCACACCATCACAGGCTCGTATTTTTTCATGGCTGCCAGCAGGGCCAGGCTTTCCACACTGGAGTAACCCCCAGTTAGGGCCACGACTTTATCCCGAGTGATGAGTTTTTCAGCGGCAGAGACGATGACCGTTGGGTCTCCTCGGTTGTCCTCGATGATCAGTTCCACCTGCTTCTTCAGGGCGCCCCCAGCGGCGTTAATCTTCTCGATGGCCATGTCGATTCCTCGTTTCTCTTCCTGTCCGATCATGGCATTGGGTCCTGTTAGGGGCATGATTACTCCGATCTTAACGGTCTCCGCAGCTGAGCAGAGGCTAAGGCAGAGGCTAAAGGACGAAATGAAGGTCATCAGGATCATAAAGAACCTACGCATATCGGTCCCCCCTTTTTGGTTTTATTAGCCAATGAATGTTTAATCTCTTTGCCCCTGTTTGTCAAGGGAATTATCTGCCAGCCTGCGATCTACTTTGATTCCGGAACCATCAAACAGTTTTTCCGTCCTCTGATCCTGGGCCATAGGGAAGAGAGCCATAGGCCAACCAATCCTCTGGGGAGGAAGATGACGATCACGATGAGAAAGCTACCATAAAAGATGATGCGGTACTCCAGGAGGAACTGCAGAGTCTCCGGTATGATCGTCATGATGATGGCCCCGATGATCGGGCCGGGCAGGGTGGCCACTCCGCCGACCAAAAGATAGATAAGCAAATCAAAGCTAATATGAAAGTTGGAAGTATCTGGGCTGATAAACCCGTGGTAGGAAGCATAGAGAGCTCCGGCCAGCCCGGCGAAAAAGGCGCTGATCGTAAAGGAGACGATTTTGTTCCACATGGAGTTAATCCCCAGGGATTCGGCCAAAGCTTCGCTCCCGCGGATGGCCAAATATGTTTTGCCCACGAGAGAGTGGACGATGCGGTAGGTAAGAAAAAGGGTCACAACGAGGAAAAAGAGGATCAAGTAATACTGAGCGGCCATGGTAGTAAAAGCCACCTTTCCAACAAAGGGCAGAAGGAGCGGGTCAGGCTTGGGAATTCCGCTGATTCCCGCCCCTCCCTGGGTCAAGGCCTCCCAATGGTCGATGATGATGGTAACGATCAAGTTAAAACCGAGAGTGGCGATGGCAAAGTAACCCCCGCGGGTCCTCAGGGCAGGAAGACCGATGAGGAAACCGAAGAGAGCGGCAATTAAAGAAGCCAAAGGCATGGCCAACCAGAAGGAGAATCCGGCCCTGATCATGAGGAGGGCCGAGGCATAGGCCCCGATCCCAAAGAAGGCGGCATGTCCCAGAGAGGCCTGCCCGGTATATCCAAGGATGAGGTTGAGGCTGGAGGCGGCAATGGACCAGATGCCCACCATGATCAGGAGGTGCAAGGGATACTGGGCCTGGACAAAAAGGGGCAGGGAGATCAAAGAGATCAAGATAATGATAATAGCCCATCTTTTCATCGACCCAATAGCCTTATAATTTTTATCCTTCTGGCCCTTTCCCGAAAAGGCCAGTGGGCTTGATGGCCAAGACGATGACCAAAACCGCAAAAGCAAAGAGGTCGGCGTAGATCACAGAGATGTAGCCTCCCGCCAGGCTCTCGATCAAGCCCAGAAGGTATCCCCCGATGACAGCTCCAGGGAGGCTGCCCATGCCCCCCATGATGATGACCACAAAGGCCTTGATCAACGGAAGACTTCCCATGGCCGGGTAGATTAGATAAACCGGCCCAACCAGGGAAGAAGCAGCGGCAGCCAGAGCCGTGCCAATAGCAAAAGCCAGACTAGTCACAAAGGGAACGTTAATGCCCACCAGGTGGGCCCCTTCTCGATTCTGGGCTACAGCCTCGATGGCCCATCCCCAACTGGTCTTTTTGATGAAGATCTGCAAGAAAACGATCAAGGCCCCAGTGGCCAAAATCACCAAAACGCGATGGAGGGTAATGGTGATCCCGAAGAAGTGAATATTCTGTGTATAGGCAAAGGGGAACCGTTGCCATTCGCCACCCCAGATGGCAAAGGCGATCCCCTCCAAAAGGAGGAGGAGGCCAATGGCGGCGATGAAGGAGTTGATGTGCGGCTGATCGTGCAGGGGGCGATAGATGAGCCTTTCCACGAGCATGCCGATGGAAGCCAGGACCACCATTGAGATGACGATAGCCAGCCAGTAGTTTATTTTCCAGATGGCTACCAGGGAGAGGGAGATGAAAGCTCCCAGCATGTACTTATTGCCATGCGCAAAGTTAGGGATATGCAGGATGCCGTAAATCAGGGTCAATCCCAGGGCCATGAGGGAATAGACTGACCCGATCATGATTCCGTTGAGGATTTGTTGGAAGAAAAGAACCATCAGTCAGAGTTTAAAGATATTTTCACCGCCGCGCACGCCGAGAACGCAGAGAATTATACAGAATCGAAAACCCAATATGGGATCACCAAAAATCAGATTTTTCCTGCAATTTTTCATTTTGCATTTTGATTCTCTGACTTTTGCTTATTTCATCTCGGCGTCCTCTGCGCTCTCCGCGGTGAACAAAATATGTTATTTGATGTACTCGATGATGGCCTTTGGCCCTTTCTTGTGCACTTTCGCCAGATAAACCCACTTCCCCTTTTCGTAATCGGCCAGGACAAAGGTAGAGACATTATCTCCTTTTTCGTCGAAAGAGAGGATGCCGCGCATAGATTCGGGGAAGGGGACGACCCTGGGGATCGCCTGGCGGATAGCCATGACATCGGTTACAGTTCCAGCTTTCTCCATTCCCCGTGCGGCTAGGTAGACCATCTCATGCCCGTTGGCCCCCACAGTACCGGGGGTGATCCCGGGAGCTCTTTTCTTGTAGGCCTCTTGCAGGAATTCCATCTTCTTGGGATCCAGGACATAAAAACTCTTGATGCCTATATACTTGCCGTCGATTTCTTTCCCCGCCAATTCGGCGATCTTATCCCCGCACCCTTCGTAGGTGAGAAAATAGCCCTGATAGCCGAGTTCCCTGGATTGCTTGGCCACTAAGCTGACAGGCTCATCCATAGTAATGACCAAGAAGGCGTCGGGCTTCGCCGGTAAAATCTTTGTTAGGATTGGATAGAAGTCGGTAACTTTACGGAAGTCGATACCTTCGCTCATTAGAATTTTTTTGTCATGGCCGGTCCAGGTTTTCGTGAAGATTTCATTCCAGGCCTTGGACCCTGGATCTGTATTCCAGAGGACGGCCACTTTATCGATCTGCGGCCGGAGGGTCAGAAGGGCTTCGGCCATAGAGGTCGCATAATAATCCGATGTGCTGGGAACGCGGATTACGAGCTTCACCCCTTTGGCTGTAGTGGCGGGGGCTGTGGAGAGGGGCAGAAGGAGGAACCCCTCTTTGTCGGCCAGCTCCAGGGCTGCCATGGTGGGGCCTGTACCCAACGTGCCCAAGATTTTAACTCCGCCGCCAAGCATTCTCCGCACAGCGGTAACTGTAAGATCAGGCTTGAACTGATCGTCCAGGGAGACAATTTCGAGGAGGTATTTTTTCCCTCCAATATTGAGACCGCCGGCGGCATTGATCCTCTCCGCAGCCACTTCCGATCCCACCATAAAATCTTTTCCCGTATGGGCAATGGCTCCGGTCAGGGGAGCAATCACGCCGATTTTCACTTTCTCCTGGCTGGAGGCAGGAGAGGCTGGAAGCAAAAAGGAAAAAGCCAATAGGGAAACAAAGAACATAAATTGAATGGGCATTCGTTTCATCGTTTTTCCTCCTTCGATTAAGAAATATTTGCCTAATTCCCTTACGACCTCGACAATCGTATTGAGAGCATTACAAACGCATTTAATGTCTTTTTATCGTCATCGTAAGCCCCCACCCAAACCCATCCCCTCGAGGGGGAGGGTTTGGAGCGGGGGAACCGGAGGTTCCTCAGGCGCCCAAGTAGGCCTGTCTGACTTTCTCATCTTTTAGGAGATTACTGCTGGAATCGGATAGGACAATCTGCCCCGTCTCCATAACATATCCGCGATGGGCAATTTGTAACGCCTGCGAGGCGTTTTGTTCCACCAGGAAGATCGTCGTCTGGTGCTGGTTGATATCTCGGATAGTTTGGAAAAGAGCGCGCACGACCAGCGGGGCCAGGCCTAGGGAAGGCTCATCCAACAGGAGGAGCTTGGGGTTGGACATCAATGCCCTGCCCATGGCTAGCATCTGTTGTTCCCCTCCGCTTAACGTTCCTGCCAGTTGCCTGGCCCTTTCGGAGAGAATGGGAAAGAGGTAGAATATTTCTTCGATAGAGTCCTCGATTCCCTTTTTATCGTGGCGGCGCACATAAGCCCCTAAGAGGAGGTTTTTGAGAACACTCATCTGGGGAAACAACTTTCGCCCTTCCGGGCATTGAGAGATTCCCAGCTTAACGATAGCGTTTGAGGCAAGATGATCAATGCGGCTCTTTTCGAAGGAGATGGACCCAGAGGCGCATTTTAGAAGGCCCGAAATTGTTTTCAAGAGAGTTGTTTTTCCCCCTCCGTTGGCGCCCAGCAGGGTGACGATCTCCCCTTCCTGGACATGCAGCGAAACATCCTTCAGGGCTTGAAAGTTTCCGTAGAAGGTACGCACCCCTTCCAGGTTAAGTAACATATTCCTCTCCCAGGTAAGCTTCAATAACTGCTGGGTGGTAACGAATTTCTCGGGGTGGCCCTTCGGCAATCTTTTTTCCATAGTTGAGCACGATGATCCGGTCTGAAACGTTCATGACTACCCGCATTTTATGCTCGATCAGGCAGAGGGTTATCCCTCTCTTGATGATGCTCATAAAAAGATTCATCAACTCTCCGGTCTCTTCCATGATCAGGCCGCTGGTGGGCTCATCCAAGAGCAGGAGCCGGGGCTTTGTGGCTAAAGCCATGGCTATGGAAAGCCGCTTTTGAGCCTCCTGGGATATGTTTTTGGCTAGATCCTTCCGGTGTGCCCAGAGGCCCGTAAAAGAAAGAATCTCCTCAGCGCAGGACAGGCTTTCTTTTTCTTCCTTCTGGGTGCGCTCGGTTCGCAGGAGGGATCCCCAGAGACCCGAGTGGGTGCGACAGCGATGACCGATGATCACGTTGTCGAGGACTGTGTGTTCTCCGAATAAGACTGTAGTCTGGAAGGTGCGAGCGATTCCCCGGCGGGCGATCTGGTGGGGAGAGCAACCCACGATGGGCTCGTTTTGGAGGAAGACCTCCCCGCGGGAAGGAGGGTAAATCCCGGTGACGATATTGAAGAGGGTGGTTTTACCTGCGCCGTTTGGGCCGATGAGGCTGAGAATTTCTCCCTGATTGACGTGCAATTCCACGTCATGAATGGCGGCCAATCCTCCGAAGAACTTGGTCAGATTCCTCACCCGCAGAAGCTGGCTCATCGATTCTTTCCCGCCGGTGTGGGTTTCTAATTGGGGAATTTAATTCGTTGATTTATATAAGAACCCTTTTTCTTTGTCAAGGAGAAAAGAAAGAAGCTTCCGAACTTAACACCCCGAACTCCGAACTAAAACCTGAAACCCGCAACTCGACACCCGAGCCCCCAAAGTCATAGTGGCCAAAGAAAAGGCCGACCGCCAAATTGATTTTTTGGGTCAGGTTTGGTATTTTTAAAAAGAGCCCAGAGCCTCGGAGCGGGAAGAAAGTTTCGTATGAAAGAAGAAAAAGAAGGTCTTAAAAAGCTGAAAAGAGAAAATGCCTTATTGCGAAATCTCCTTACCCGGGTGGAGGGAGAGAAGACAGCCCTTTATGAACAGGTCCTACAGACCCGGGCTGAATGGGAAGCGGCATTTAATGCCATTACCGACCGGGTTTTCATAGAAGATGCGCAATACTCTGTGATCCGGGCCAATGCGGCCGTTTTAAGGGATTATAATCTTTCTCCAGAGAACCTGTTTGGCAGGAAATGCTTTCAAGTTTTCAAAGAGCGAGAAGAACCCTGCCCCGGATGTCCAGTCACTCAAACCTTGGAGACGGGCAAGCCAGCTTTCGGAGAGATGGAGAACCCCCGGCTAAAGGGAAGTTATCATGTGCGCACCTATCCGATCTTTGACCGGATGGGCCGGATATCCGAAGTGGTGGTGGAAGATGTGACGGAGACCAAGAAACTGGAAGAGGAACTTCGAGAATCCGAAGGGCGTTTTCGGCGCATCGTAGAGCAAGCCAACGATGGGATATTGGCCATCGGGGAAGGGGAGGGCATCGAGCTGGCCAACAAGATTGCCGCAGAAATAACGGGTTATCCTCTGGAGTGCTTGGTGGGTCTTAATTTCAACGACCTGTTTGATGAGCAGAACCGGGAATATATTAAGACCCTCTTCACCCATCGCGACCCGAATGTGAACCTACGAGTTTGTTCAGAACTGGAGATCGTTACCGCCCAGAGAGAAAAGAAGGAGACCGAAGTCTGCATCACCACGGTCAAAGACCGCCAGGGAGCGATGAAGACTTATGCCTACCTGCGGGATGTCTCCGTGACCAAGCGCATCGAGAATGAACTGCGCAAGGCCAATGATTTTCTGCGCAACCTGATCGAGAATTCCGTTGATGGTATTGTCGCTGCGGACATGAAGGGGAAGATCATTATCTTTAACAAAAGCGCCGAAAAACTTTTGGGCTATGGCTCTGAAGAGGCCATCGCCAATGTGCACATCACTCAGCTCTACCCGCCGGGGGTTGCTAAAGAGATCATGCGCCGCTTGCGCGCTCCAGAATACGGCGGGGTGGGGAGGTTGGAGACTTCCCAGATCACCCTGGTGGGCAGAACCGGGGAACTGATTCCCGTCAATATTTCGGCAGCCATTATTTATGAAGAAGGGAGGGAGATCGCCAGCTTTGGAATCTTCACCGACTTGCGGGAGAAGCTCAAGATGGAGCGCGAGCTTCAGGAAACTCAACTCCAACTACTGCAATCAGAGAAGATGGCCTCCTTGGGGAAGCTGGCGGCTGGGGTGGCCCACGAGATCAACAATCCTCTGGGAGGTATTTTGATTTTCTCCAAAATGCTCCTGGAAGACATGCCTCCCGATGATCCCCGGAGAGAAGATTTGGAGCGCATTGGCAATGAAGCCACCCGCTGTAAAGAGATCGTGAAAGGTCTTTTAGAGTTTGCCAGGCAGACTTCCTATAGAATGGAACCTACCGACCTCAACCGGGCGCTGGTTCAGGGGATTTCCCTCCTGGAGAACCAGGCCCTCTTCCACAACATCCGCATCATCAAGAACTTGGAGCCGAACCTCCCACCCATCACAGCCAACACCGGGCAGCTCAACCAGGTGTTCATGAACATCATCCTGAATGCCGCGGAAGCCATGGACGGGCAGGGAACGCTCACCATCAACACGCGGCTGGGGCCGGAGAAAAATACTGTGATCGTAGAGTTTACAGACACCGGATGCGGGATTAAAGAGGAATATATGACCCGTATCTTTGACCCATTTTTCACTACCAAGGAAGTCGGGAAGGGAACCGGCCTGGGCCTGTCCATGTCCTACGGGATCGTGGAGAAACACCGCGGAAGAATCTGGGTAAAGAGCAAAGAGGGAGAAGGGTCAACCTTCACCATCGAACTCCCCGTGCGGGCGGAAACTGAGGAGGCCCCGGTTTAAAGCTGGGATTTGATTTCGTTGCCCGTATCCCTCGCATCGATCTCGTGCGCAGTTTCTCTATTGAGGCCGAGTTGAAAAATCTCTGGGGGGATATACCAAGGCCTCAACGGGAAGAAGGGCCGAAGAGAGAGTAAAAGGAATGGTGGAGGACCAAAGACCGGCCAGGGTTTTAGTCGTGGATGACGAAAAGGTCATTCGGGATAGCTTCAGTCGGGTGCTTCTAAAAGAAGGGTATGCTGTAGAAGCAGTGGAGAGCGGGCGTCTGGCCCTGGAACGGGTGGCCGAGGAATCTTTTGACATCGCCCTCTTGGATTTGAAGATGCCTGGATTGGATGGAATGGAGACCCTCAGGGAACTGAAAGAGAAGGACCCGGATGTTGTCCCCATCATGATCACCGGTTATCCCACCATTGAGAGTGCGGTGGCTGCCGTTAAGCTTGGAGCCTACGATTATCTCACCAAACCCTGCAGCCCCCAGGAGCTACGGATCATCGTCGCCCGGGCGGCTGAGCGGAGAAAGCTAATTTTTGAAAACGAGCAGCTGCGGCGCCGGCTGGAGGCCAGAGGGGTCTCCGAGTTGATCATCGGCCAAAGCAAGGTGATGCAACGCATCATGGAAATCATCTACAAGGTCGCTCCCACGGAGAGCACGGTGCTGATCACGGGCGAAAGTGGAACGGGGAAGGAACTGGTAGCCCAGACCATCCACCAGCTCAGTCCGCGGAAGGAAAAAGAGTTCGTGCCTGTAGATTGCAATGCTCTGGTGGAGAGCCTTTTGGAAAGTGAGCTCTTCGGACATGTGAAAGGTTCCTTTACGGGCGCGGTCTCGACCAAGCATGGGTTATTTGAACTGGCCAACGGAGGAACTTTCTTTTTTGATGAAGTGGGCAACTTGACTTCGAATACCCAAGCCAAACTCTTGCGGGTGATCCAGGAGCGGGAAGTGAAACCGGTTGGCGGCAACCAGCGTATCCGGGTGGATGTGCGTATTATTGCCGCTACGAACCAGAACTTGATGGAAGCCATAGGGAAGAAGACCTTCCGCGAAGATCTCTTCTATCGGCTGAGCGTGGTCCCGATCCACCTCCCCCCATTGCGGGAGCGCAAGGAAGACCTTCCTCTCCTTGTGCAGTATTTCATCCAGCGATACAACCGTAAAAGAAGAAAGCCGATCGAAGGGATTTCCCCGGCAGCCATGGAGCTGCTCATGAAGCACCACTGGCCAGGTAACGTAAGGGAGCTGGAGAATACAATCGAGCGAGCCATGATCCTGGAGGAAAGAGAAATGATCACTCCCAAGAGCCTTCCTTGGCTTTTTCTTACTGAACCTACGGAGGAATCTACACCCCTTCTGAAAGAATTGATGAGCCTGGAAGATATGGAGAAAGAACACATAAGCCGTGTCCTGAAGGAAACCGGTGGACATAAATCTCGGGCAGCTAAAATTTTGGGTATTGACCGCAAAACCCTCTATCAGAAGGTTCAAAAATACCAGCTCTAAATTGGCTCTCCCTTTTTCAGAGACCTCATTTATAATGCTTGACATCCAATGGGGATTTTGTTAAAAAAATGCTGCTCATGAAAGGGAAGCAATGTTTGATAGTTGTAGTTTGTTCGACTAGCCCTATACCGTTGGTTGTCAGCTTGCCCACATTTTCAATTCAGGCCAGTACAGTTCCTTCAGGGCTGTTGATATTGACTTCGCTTTGAAGGGGTGGAAGAGATAAATAGAGATGCCTACCTTGTCCTCTGTTCTGGGGGATAAGGGGGCGTAAGAAAAGATGAGCGCCCTCAATCCGCTTTGGAGATCTCAGAGGGCAGGGCAGCCTGAATTCATTCCAATTCCCCCATAATTCAAATGTAAAGGAAATTGCTTTTTGGACACGGATGGATACAGATTATCAGGATAAACGAAAAAGAAAATAATTATCGGTCGTTATCTGCGAAAATCTGCGTCCTATTAGATTTGGCATTTCTGGAAAAGGAATTAAAGGCTTCGGAAGGAAACGGATGATGGGGAATACCCATAAAACACTTCCTCAGATTTTGCTACATAACGCCCAGAAATATGGCAAGGACAAGCTCGCTATCCGCGAGAAGGACTTAGGAATATGGCAATCTTACTCCTGGCATGACTATTATGAAAATACCAAGAAATTTGCCCTCGGTCTGTCTTCTTTAGGTTTCAGACGGGGAGACAGGCTGAGCGTGATCGGGGACAATCGGCCCCAACTCTATTGGGCGCAGATGGCTGCTTTATGCCTCGGGGGCATCCCGGTTCCTCTATATCAGGATGCCATCGAAAAAGAGGTGGAATATATCATCGAACACTCTGAAGCTAAGTTCGTCGTCGCCGAAGACCAGGAACAGGTAGACAAAATGCTGGCCCTCAAGAAGAAGATTCCCAGCATGGAGATGATCATCTATGACGACCCCAGAGGAATGCGCCACTACAAACAGCCTTTTATAAGAAGCTTTACAGAAGTTCAGGCCCTGGGCCTGGAATTCGAGAAGGATCACCCTGATTTTTTCGAGCAAGAGGTTATGAAGGGGAAGGAAGATGATACCGCTCTAATCGCCTATACCTCGGGTACTACGGGGAATCCAAAGGGAGTGGTCTTGACCCACTCCAATCTCCTCACCAATGTCCGCCTTATTTTTAAGGCCGAAGAATATCGGGATTCGGATCAAGTCATGGCCTACCTTCCCATGGCCTGGATCGGGGACTCCATCTATTCATTAGCCATGCTCTTAGATACTGGGTTTACCATCAACTGTCCGGAAGCGGCCACTACGGTCCTGCGGGACATGCGAGAGATCGGCCCTACCGTCATCTTTTGCCCGCCGAGGATTTGGGAGAACATCCTGACGACAATCAGGGTCAAGATGGAAGACGCTGCCTGGATCAAACAGAAGATGTTCAACTTCTTCATTGTTGTGGCCCAGAGGGTCTCCACCCATCAGTTGAAACATCAGCCTGTCCCTCTGGGGCTTCGCATTCCTTATGCCCTGGGAGAGTTTTTTGTTTACGGGCCTCTCAGGGACAACCTGGGGATGAGAAGGATTCGGTATGCCTACACAGCCGGCGCCGCATTGGGCCCCGAGGTCTTTCAGTTTTACAGGTCTATCGGGGTGAATTTAAAGCAAGTTTACGGGCTGACAGAGACCAGCGCGATGTGCACTTACCAGCCAGACGATGAGGTCAAGTTGGAGACCGTGGGGATACCCCTCCCCGGGATAGAGATCAAGATCAGCGAGGGCGGGGAAGTCCTCATCAAAAGCCCAGGAGTTTTTCAAGGATATTACAAAAGCCCAGAGGCTACTTCCGATGCCCTCAAGGACGGGTGGCTGTATACCGGGGACGCCGGGATTATCGATAGAGACAATCACCTGATCATCATCGACCGGGCCAAAGACGTGAGCACTCTGGCAAACGGCACGATCTTCGCCCCCCAGTTCATAGAAAATAAACTGAAGTTCAGCCCGTATGTCAAGGAGGCTGTAACTTTGGGGCAAGGCAGGGAATATGTGACGGCCATGATCAACATCGATATGGAGAGTGTGGGCAACTGGGCAGAAAGAAGAAATGTAGGGTATACATCTTACACCGATCTTTCGCAAAAGCCAGAAGTCTATGACCTGATCTCTCAAGAAGTAAAAAAAGTTAACGCCAGCTTGTCCAAGGAGGAACAACTCCAGGGTGCTCAGATCAAGCGATACCTGATCCTGCATAAGGAACTGGATCCTGACGATGCCGAAGTCACCAGAACCCGCAAGATTCGCAGAGGTTTCATCTCCGGGAAATACGCCGAGCTCATCGATGCTCTTTATTCCGAGAAAGAGGGCATTGATGTAGAGGCCAAGATCACCTATGAGGATGGCCGCACGGCAACCATCCATGCCTTTTTAAAGATTCGACAGGCGGAGACATTTTGAGAAAAATCCAAAGAATCTCATGAGTGGAGGGGCCGCGAAGGATGCAGGAAAATAAAAAGCATCCCATGCTCCAGGTTGAGGATATCCACATCAGCTTTGGCGTTTTAAAGGCCCTTAATGGAGTGAGCCTGGAAATCCGTAAGGGCGAGATCCTGGCCACCATCGGCCCTAACGGGGCAGGTAAGACTACCTTGGTTAACATCATCAATGGAGTCTATCGTCCATCGCGGGGACACATTTTTTTCGAGGGCAGAGATCTGACGACGATGCCTCCCCAACACATTGCTGCCCTGGGGATTGCCCGAACTTTTCAAAACGTGGCCCTCTTCAAGGGGATGACAGTTCTGGATAACATCATGACGGGCAGAAATTTGAAAATGCGCTCCAATTTCTTTTCCCAGGGTGTTTACTGGGGCTTGAGTCAGAAGGAAGAGATCCGGCATCGGGAAGTCGTGGAACAGATCATCGATTGGCTGGAGATCGAACACATTCGGAAAACGCCAGCCGGTATGCTTCCCTATGGGCTTCAGAAGAGGGTGGAGCTCGGCCGGGCTTTAGCAGCGGAGCCCAAGCTTCTTCTCTTAGATGAACCCATGGCTGGGATGAACCTGGAGGAAAAAGAGGATATTGCCCGCTTCATTCTGGATGCCAACGAAGAACTGGGAACCACGATCGCCCTGATCGAGCATGACATGGGAGTGGTAATGGACATATCCGATCGGGTGGTGGTTCTGGATTACGGGGACAAAATTGGGGAAGGAAAGCCGGAAGAAATTCGAAATGATGAGAAAGTAATTAAGGCCTATCTCGGAACCGCAACTCGAAGGTAGGAAGGAGAACCTACTGTGACATTCGCAATGGAAGTGGTCATCAGCGGACTTCTCGTCGGAGTCATGTATTCGTTAGTGGCCCTCGGATTTGTCTTAATCTACAAGGCTTCTGGCGTCTTCAATTTCGCCCAGGGGGATATGACCCTCCTGGCTGCCTTGGCTTTAGTGGGCTTCCTCACTTTTTTGCCTCTATGGCTAGCCATCCTTGCTGTCCTGGTCATAATGATTGCCCTGGCCTTCGCCATTGAGGCCGTAGTGCTTCGTCCTCTGGTAGCCCGTCCCCCCCTTGCTCTCTTTATGGCCACAATAGGATTGGGATTCCTGTTGCAAGGGATGGGCCAGGGGATCTGGGGCACCGACCCCAAAGGGCTCCATTTAGGAATCTCTGACATCCCCTTTGATGTCAGAGGATTGGTGATTAGCCAGTTCGACTTGGTCGGGGCAGTCCTCTCCGGAGGTTTGGTTTTTGCCCTGGTTTGGTTCTTCCAGAAATCGCGGACCGGCCGGGCCCTGCGAGCAGTTTCTGACGACCACGAAGCTGCCCTCTCCGTGGGCATTCCCTTAAGAAAGGCTTGGGCCATTACCTGGGCTATCTCCGGAGTGGTTGCCTTAGTGGCTGGCGTCATGTGGGGAACCCGCCTCGGAGTTCAATTCAGCCTGTCGTTGATTGCCCTGAAGGCCTTGCCAGTTCTGATCCTGGGGGGTATCGACAGCATTCCTGGAGCAATCATCGCCGGCCTCGTCGTCGGAGCTTCTGAAAACCTGGCAGAGGTATTCCTCGGTCCCCATGTTGGGGGGGGAATCCAGACCTTCTTTCCGTATCTTTTGGCCCTGCTGGTTCTCTGGTTTAAGCCTTATGGAATGTTTGGCAGAGAAATCATTGAGAGGGTATGAGGTTTTTCCCCCAACCCCCCTTTAAAAAAGGGGGGCGAAGGGGGGATTTTGATCATTCGGGGCTGTCCAACCCAGCATGAACATTAGGAGGAAGAAGTTCGTTCTATGATTTACCGGGAATGCGGCGTGTTCAAAGCTACTTATCGGGAAGATATGGCCATCTTTGCCATTCCTTTGGACAGATGGGGCGTCATGGTGCTTCTTCTCTTGGCCTTCTTGGTCGTTCCCTTCTTAGCCAGCGAGTACTGGCTCAGCAGCATACTGATACCCTTCCTGGTCTTTTCGCTGGCCGCGCTTGGCCTGAATTTTCTGACGGGCTACGCCGGGCAGCTCTCCATTGGCCATGCTGCCTTTATGGCCTTGGGGGCCTACACATCATTGATCTTGTATGGGCGTTATGAGGTTCCGCTCCTCCTGAGCCTCTTGGGGGGTGGATTTATGGCGGCTGCCGTGGGCACTGTTTTTGGCATTCCTTCGCTGCGGATCAAAGGGTTTTATCTGGCCGTTTCCACTCTGGCGGCTCAATTTATCATCGAGTGGGTGTTGACCCATTGGAAATGGGTCAGCGGTGGGGTTTTCGGAACTGTGGATACCCCTCCAATGCAGATCCTCGGTTGGCCTATCGACACCCCGGCAAAAAAGTATTATCTGGTCTTCTCTGTGGTAGTCCCGTTGACCATCGTGGGCAAGAATCTGGTGCGTGGGCAACTGGGGCGGGCCTGGATGGCCATCAGGGACATGGACGTGGCGGCGGAGATTATTGGTATATCGCTGTTTCGCAACAAACTTTTGGCTTTTGCGGTAAGCTCCTTTTACGCGGGGGTGGCTGGAGGCCTAATCACTTTCACCTATTATGGAGCGGCCAATATCGAGGCATTTAACCTTATGGTCTCCTTCCATCTTTTAGGGATGATCATTATCGGGGGCATGGGGAGTGTGCTGGGCTCCTTCTTCGGGGGAGGTTTCATTACCCTGTTGCCAATCTTCATCAACCAGTTTGCCAGAACTTTTGGAGCCGTTCTCAAATCTGACCTTCTGGCCTGCATTGAATTGATTATTTTTGGGGGGCTGATCATCTTTTTCCTCATTGTTGAGCCTTATGGTCTGGCTCGATTGTGGCTAACATTGAAAGAGAAACTCCGTTTATGGCCTTTTCCGTATTGATGAAAATACTCATGAAGGGGGTGAGAATTTTAGGCGCAAGATCGATCGATCAGAAGTTATGCTAAGAGAAAGGCCAAGACTAAGAAAGGAGGAATTTACCATGGGACGCTTGAGGAATATTTTGTTGGCATTCTTACCGCTGGTTCTGGTGTGCGGGTTCGTGGGCACGCCGAGCCTGGTACAGGCTCAGGAGCAGTATGTCCCCTGCCTGATATATCGAACCGGCCCATTTGCCCCCGGCGGTAGTGGGTCTGGAAGCGGATGGGAAGACTTCATGGAAGTCATAAACATGAAAGGAGGAGTTAATGGAATAAAGTACAAATACGAGGAGTGTGAAACCGCCTATGACACTGCCAGGGGGGTGGAGTGTTATGAGCGTGTTAAACCCAAAAAACCTGCCTATATCCAACCCTATGCGACAGGGATCTCTTATGCACTCCTTGACCGTACCGCCCGGGATAAGATCCCCCTGGTTTTTATGGGGTACGGCCGCGCCGATGCCTCTGATGGCCGGGTTTTTCCCTGGTCCTTTACCTTTCCTACCAACTACTGGTCTCAAAACACGGCTAAAATAAAGTTCATCGGCCAGCAAATGGGAGGAATGGACAAACTCAAGGGAGTAAAAATCGCTAATCTCTACATTGATATCCCTTACGGGCAGGAGACCAGACCCCTATTAGAAAAGATGTCCAAAATGTACGGTTTCGAAGTCCAACACTTCCCGGTGCCCTGGCCCGGAATAGATCAAAAAGCCCAGTGGATGGACATTGCCCGGCGTTACAAGGCTGACTGGGTCATCAATCGCAACTGGGGCGTCTCCTGCACCGTCCCCCTTAAAGAGGCTGCCAGGCTTGGCTTTCCAAGAAACCGGATCCTTGGTGTTTGGTGGTGCGGGTCCGAAGAGGATGTCTTGCCAGCTGGACCGGCCGCTACAGGTTATTACTCATCCAACTTCAACGGCGTTGGCCGGGATTTTCCCCTTATCCAGGAGATTATTGACAAGGTTTATGGCGCCATGAAAGGTAACATCTCAATTACCCGTGTTGGTACCGTGTTCTACAATCGAGGAGTCGTCCAAGGAATAGCCTTGGATGAGGCCATTCGTACGGCCCATAAGAAGTTTGGAGTCCATCCTGTTACCGGTGAGGAAATGCAGTGGGCCCTGGAGAACCTCAACATCACAGAGGAGAGAATAAGAGAGATTGGGGCAGAGGGGCTGATGCCGCCGATCAAGACCTCCTGGAAAGACCATGAAGGCGGCGGCTGGGTCCGGTTTCAGCAGTGGGATGGCACCAAGTGGATTCCAGTCGGTGGATGGGTGGAGCCCTTGAGGGAATTTGTCCGGAAGGAGGTCGAGGAGTCAGCGGCTAAATATGCCAAGGAGAAGGGGATCACGCTGAGAACCAGTGAAGCTTTAAAGTAAGCGTATCACCTTAAAGCGAGCACAAGTTAGGCCCGCTCGCTCGAGTTATGGAGAGGAAGCTTTGCTAAGGGTTAACAATATCGAGGTTGTTTACGAGCATGTCATTCTGGTCCTAAAAGGGGTTTCCCTGGAGGTGCCTGAGGGGGGCCTTGTAGCCCTCCTCGGGGCCAACGGGGCCGGCAAAAGTACAACTCTCAAGGCCATTTCCAATCTCTTAAGAGCAGAAAGGGGCGAAGTAACCAAGGGATTCATTGAATTTTTGGGGGAGCGCATCGACCGCCAGGACGCTGCAGAAGTGGTCCGAAAGGGGATCGTCCAGGTAATGGAAGGAAGGCGCAAATTCGAGCACCTGACAGTGGAGGATGACCTCCTCACCGGAGCCTACAGCAGGCGAGATCCTCATTTGATTAAAAAGGACTTGGATCTGGTTTATAGCTATTTTCCCAGGCTGGCTGAGCGCCGTGACGTGAAAACAGGCTACATCTCCGGGGGTGAACAGCAGATGGTGGTCATCGGCAGAGCGCTGATGGCTCGCCCCAAGCTGATGCTGTTAGACGAGCCCTCCATGGGCCTGGCTCCTTTGCTCGTACAAGAGATTTTCGACATCGTCACCCGCTTAAACCAGGAAGAGAAGGTAGCCATTCTGCTCGCGGAGCAGAACGCAGCCATGGCCCTGCAAGTAGCCCGCTACGGCTACGTCATGGAGAATGGTCGCCTGGTATTGGACGGCGAAGCTGATACCCTTCGCGATAACGAAGACATCAAGGAATTCTACCTCGGCCTGAGCGAACTGGGGTCGCGAAAGAGTTATAAGGATGTCAAACATTACAAGAGGAGAAAGCGCTGGCTTGTTTGAACGCCGATGGCGGGAAATTGAAAGCCTGTATCAATATAGCCCTTTGAAAAAGGTCCCTTTGCTGATTGAATTACGCCGTCATTCCCGTGAAAACGGGAATCCAGAACAAAAAAATAAGCCCTGGATTCCTGCTTTCGCAGGAATGACAAGCCAAGATGGCCGCTTTATTCCATGGTTTTTCAAAACGATAAATTGCTATTAAAGCCTGAGGTCCGGAATTGGGAATATTTTCCCCATTTAGTCCAATAATTTCCCATTTCAATTTCCATCTAAAATTTCCACAGATTGCCCAATCTTTGTAGAAAAATTCCCCATTTTCACTTTTTCCAAAAGACTTATCTTCGGAGGTTATTTCTTATTGAGATGGTTGAAATACCTTGTTCTTCTTAATTTTTTTCTGGAAGGGCAGGGATTTTAGAAGGCTGGCATGGAGCTTGCTGATTTATAGCAGCGACTTTCTTGTTTTGTCCTCGTATAGGAAATTATAAAAATCTTTCACCGCAGAGCACGCAAAGAACGCACAGGCCCATCATTCAAAAAACAAAATTCAAAAAAGTCAGATCTTTCTTGGGTCTTTCCATTTTAATTATTCTCTGCGTCCTCCGCGCTCTCGGCGGTTAATTTTTCATTTTTTATTACGAAAGGACATCGATGGCTCTCCCAACCGCAAGAGTTCTGGTGGTCGATGGGGATAAAATTTCATTGGAAGTTACCTGCGCCCTTCTCCACAAGGAAGGGTATCGGGTGGAGAAAGCCCTGCGGTTGAATGAAGTCCTCCAATGCCTGCAGCAGGAGAAGATTGATGTACTAATCTTGGACGTAGAGATGCCGGAGATGAAAGGTTACGAAGCAATTCCGCTGATCAAGGGGATCGACCCGGATTTGCCCATCATCATCACGGCGGAGGAGAATTCTCCGGAATTGGAATCGCAGGTGCGCCACCAGCGGGTTTTTTACTACCACGTTAAATCCTTCGGAATTGAGGAGCTGAAGTTGGCAGTGGAGAACGCCATTCAGAGGAGCAGCCAGCAAAAATCCTTCCCCCCGGCACGGCGCAGAGGTGGATGAAGAGGAGGAGAAAATTTGGGCCCGGTCACGGTGACGATCAATGGACTGACCGCCAGCGGCAGAGCTGGAATGACCATCCTGGAGCTGGCCAGAGAGATGGGAATCCGGATTCCTACCCTTTGCCATGATCCTCAACTGGCACCCTATGGGGCCTGCCGGGTCTGTCTGGTGGAGGAAGAGAAGTCTGGAGCGCTTCTGGCGTCTTGCGTGGCCCCCATATCTCCTGGAATGGTGATTCTCACGGATTCCTCTAAAGTCTTGGAGGCCAGAAGAATGGTTGTCAAGTTAATGCTGGCCAGCCATCCCGAATCCTGTCTTCTCTGCGACAAAGGCAATCGCTGTCAGCTCAGACAGATCGCCGCTGGGTTGGATATTGGCTTACTGGACCTTTATAAGTTACCAAACTATTCGGGAACCCAGGAGGTCAATCCTTTCATCAAACGAGACCTTTCCAAATGCATCCTCTGCGGAAAATGCATTCGAGCAGACCATGAGCTGGTCGTGGAGGGGGCCATCGATTATTTCCAGAGGGGGTTCGAGGCCAAGCCAGCAACCTTGCATGATCAGCCCCTGGAAGAATCGGAGTGCACCTTCTGTGGGACTTGCGTGAGCCTTTGCCCAACGGGTGCTTTGAGCGAAAAAGACAAACCATCTCCGGGAACAGCCACAGGCAGGGTACCTTCAATCTGCCCATATTGTGCTTGCGGGTGCGCTCTTAGTTTGGGTACCAATGGCTTGGGCGTGGTAGATGTCCAGCCGGATCGGAAAAGGGTTTCGATGAATCAAGCCACCCTTTGTGTAAAAGGTGCCTACGGATGGGAATTCATCAAGAGTCCTGAAAGATTAAAAAACCCCCTGATTCGCCGAGATGGAAATCTGGTGGAGTGCTCGTGGGATGAAGCTCTCGATTTTGTGGCCGGTGAACTAGAAAGAATTCGGAGCCAGCATGGGCCTGATACTCTGGCCTTTTTGGGTTCTTCCAAATGCACAAATGAAGAGAATTACCTTTTCCAGAAGCTGGCCCGGGGAGCTGTGGGGACGAACAACATTGATCATGGCAGTCCTCTCTCCAGCCTTCCTTCTCCGCAAATTTTTGGCTCGGACTTGGGATGTGGGGCCATGACCAACCCCATCGCAGACCTCGAGGAATCCAAGTGCATTCTGGTCATCGGGGCTAACCCGGAGGAAACAGCTCCGATCGTAGCTTATAAGATCAAGCGAGCTGTCCGGTTCAGGCAAGCCCAGTTAATCCTGGTGGACCCTCGCTGGACAAAGTTAGCCCCTTTTGCCCGTCCATGGCTGAAGCCGGAATTGGGGACAGATGCGGCTCTGATCCTTGGTTTCATCCGGGTGATCCTGGACGAAGGATTGTGGGAACGAGGGTTGGCGGAAAGGAACCAGGAGGGTCTGCAAAAACTCCTTGAAGAAATACAATCTTTAGACCTTTCCCGGGCCGAACAGGAAACAGGGATCAGCAAAGAGACCATTCGAAGCAGTGCCAGAGAATTTGCTGGTGGCAAGCCGGCAGCCATCGTTTTCGGAAATGGCATTTGGCAGGGGGCCCGTGCAGCCTCCTGTTTGTGCGCCCTGATCAACCTGGCGTTAATCACCGGAAATCTCAGTATAGGGGGTGGGGGATTTTTTCCCCTGGGGAAGGAGAACAACGGTCAGGGTGCCCGTGATATGGGTGCTTTACCAGATTTTTTGCCAGGATATCAGTTGCCCGAAGATGGACAAATAGGGGGAAAATTTGAAAATGCCTGGGGAAAGCCTCTACCCCTCAAGAAGGGATTGAATGCCCTCCAGATGATTGCCGGGGCCCAAGGGGGAAAGATTCGGGGGATGTACATCCTGGGGGAGAACCCCATCCGATCCTTTCCCGACGGCTCGTATGTGCGGGAGGCTTTAAGGAAGTTGGAATTCCTGGTGGTACAAGACCTCTTTCTAACAGAGACCGCCCAGTTCGCTCACGTCGCCCTCCCAGCCTGCGGTTTCGCAGAAAAAGAAGGAACCGTGACCAACGCTGAGCGCCGGGTGCAATGGCTGACCGCTGCCGTACAACCAGCTGGACAAAGCTTACCCGACTGGAAAATTTTAAAGGAAGTATCCCGGCGGATGGGGCTGTCCTCAAATTATGGATCCGCCAGAGAGATCCTGGAGGAGATCAATGGGCTTGTGCCCATCTACCGGGGTATCACCTATGAGCGCCTGGAAAGAGAGGGATTACACTGGCCATGCTTTGAAAAGAATGACCCAGGCAGTCCCTGCCTCTACGAAAGAGGTTTTTCTGTGGAAAAGAGGATTTTGCGGAGTATGCCAAGGGCTGAATTTCCCTTGGGAGAAAGGAAGGATAAAACTCTATTTCAGCTCATTTTAGGAACAGCCTTATTCCACTTTGGCAGCGGCACGCGCAGTTCAAGGTCCCCAAAGCTCATGGGTTTCGGCGGTCCGAGGAAGCTGAAGATGAACCCCCTGGATGCTGAAAAGCTGGGGTTAGAAGAAGGTAGCGGAGTGCAACTTTCTTCTGGAAAAAAGGGGATGGCCTTCTCCATCTCTCTGGATATTGGCCTGCCGCCGGGGATCCTTTTCTTACCAGTTTCCCCCGGAGAGGAAAGCGTCTATGATCTTTTGCCCTTTCCCTCTGATTTGAAGAGGGAATTTCCGGAAATGAAAACTGTGGAAGTAAAGATTGAAAGGATATGAAGCATGAAAACGGAGAAGGGTCATTTTTCTGCGGAAGAAATGAACCGGCTGCAAAAAATTATCTCGGAATCTCAGGGCCAAAAGTGGGGGCTGATTCCATTACTTCAGAAGGTGCAGGAAGAATTGGGATACATTCCCCAGGAGACCCTGAAGCCCATTGCCAGAGCCCTGAACCTCTTTCCCAGCCAGGTGCAGGGGGTGATCTCTTTTTATGCCCAGTTTTCCATGGAGCCCCGGGGACAAAATATTGTGCGGGTGTGCCGGGGAACGGCCTGTCATGTCCGGGGCGGGAGGACCATCCTCAAAATGGTCAAACAACACCTGGGGGTGGAGGAGGGAAGAACAACGGATGATTTTAAATTCACTCTGGAAACTGTGGCCTGTCTGGGAACCTGCTTTCTGGCGCCGGTGATGATGGTTAACCGAGGTTATTTCGGAAAGTTGGTTCCCCCGAAAGTGCAATCTATCCTCAAACAGTATGAATGAGGGAAGGATGAAATTTTCGAGTATCGCTGAACTGAATGAATACCGAAACTTTTTGCTCCAGACCGAAAATCCTGCCAAGCGGTGCTTGCGCATCTGCATGACCGGTTGCCGAGCTTACGGGGCCATGGAAGTGCGGGATGCCTTGATTAAGGAAGTGGAGCGCCGGGGACTGAACGAGGAGGTGGAAATTCGTCAGACAGGTTGTCAAGGATTCTGCGCCCGGGCACCCGTGATGGTTCTGGACCCTGATGATATTTTCTACCAGCAGGTGACTCCCAATGATGTTCCCGAAATCGTATCCCAGACTCTCATGCAGGGCAAGCTCATCGAACGCCTGCTCTATTTTGACTTGCGACAGGGGCGGCCGATTGCCCGATCGGCGGAGATTCCCTTCTTTGCCGGCCAAGTCAAGAATGTCTTAGAGAACTGCGGAAGAATCGATCCTCTGAACATTGATCATTACATCCTGAACAACGGATACGCTGCCCTGGCCAAAGTGCTGGGCGAGGTGACCCCAGAGCAGGTCATCGAGTCTGTGGAGCGTTCGAAGCTCAGGGGAAGGGGCGGGGCTGGTTTTCCCACCGGGAGAAAATGGCGTTTAGCTCGCAGTTCGCCCGGTTCCATAAAATACTTGATCTGCAACGCCGACGAGGGCGACCCGGGAGCCTTCATGGACCGGGCGGTTTTGGAGGGCGATCCTCACAATGTCCTGGAAGGGATGCTGGTGGGGGCCTATGCCATCGGAGCCCAGAAGGGATATGTCTATGTGCGGGCCGAATATCCCATCGCGGTTGAACATATAAGAGCTGCGGTTCGACAGGCAGAGGAAAAGGGCCTTTTAGGAAAGAATATCTTGGGCACCCAGCTGGGCTTTGAGGTTGAAGTTAAGGAAGGGGCAGGGGCTTTTGTCTGTGGCGAGGAGACTGCCCTGATGGCTTCTATCGAAGGCCGGCGGGGAATGCCGCGGGCCCGGCCACCCTTCCCCGCCCAGTCTGGCCTGGACGGAAAACCCACAAACATCAACAACGTGGAAACCTTTGCTAATATTCGCTCGATTATCCTAAAGGGAGTGGAATGGTACTCCCGCATCGGAACAGAAGAGAGCAAGGGCACAAAGATATTCTCCTTAGCTGGTAAGGTGAACAACACAGGTTTGGTGGAAGTACCCATCGGGATCAGCATGCGCAAGGTGATCTTCGACATCGGTGGGGGAATACCCAAAGGCCGGCGGTTCAAGGCTGTCCAGATGGGAGGGCCGTCCGGAGGATGCGTGCCAGAAAGGTATCTGGAGCTGCCCATCGATTATGGATCGCTGCAATCCATCGGTGCGATCATGGGGTCGGGCGGAATGGTGGTGATGGATGAGAATAACTGTATGGTAGAGATCGCCCGCTTTTTCCTGAGCTTTACACAATCGGAATCCTGCGGCAAGTGTTCGCCCTGCCGCCTGGGAACGAAGGAGATGCTCCAGATCCTCACCCGCCTCACCCGGGGGGAAGGATCCGAGAGAGATCTGCAGATCCTGCGGGATGTGGGGAAGGTGGTGCGAGATGCATCCCTCTGCGGCCTGGGACAAACCTGCCCGAAGCCAGTCCTCTCGACCCTCCAGTACTTCGCCGAGGAATACGGGGCGCACATCAAAGAGAAACGCTGCCCGGCAGCGGTCTGTGAAGCTCTGGTCACCTCACCCTGCCGCCACACCTGCCCGGTGGGGATCGACGTCCCCCATTACGTGGCCCTGATCGCTGAGGGCAAGTACAGCGAAGCGGCGGAGTTAATCCGCGAACGGAATCCTTTCCCTGCGATCTGTGGACGAATCTGCCATCACCCCTGTGAAGTCAAATGCCGCCGGGGAGAGCTGGATGAGCCCGTGGCCATCCGCTCTCTGAAACGTTTTGCCGCGGACTGGTTTTTCCAATACGAGATGAAAGACCCCGAACCGTTTCCCAAGACTAAATCGCAGAAGGTAGCCATCATCGGAGCTGGCCCCACGGGCCTTACCTGCGCCTTTTTTCTGGCCCGTCTCGGCTACCCGGTGACTGTTTTTGAGGCTCATCCCGTAGGAGGCGGAATGCTTTCTGTGGCCATCCCTGATTTTCGGCTGCCCAAGGAAGTGATTCAAAAGGAGATCGAATATATCGTTCACCGGGGGGTGGAGCTTCGTTACAACCGGCCCATTGGAGGCCAATTTTCCATCGATGACGTTCTCAAAGAGGGATACCAGGCGGTCTTCATCGCTGCGGGAACGCAGAAAAGCCAGCGGGTAGGGATTCCCGGCGAAGAAGAGGGAGTAGAAGGGTTACTTTACGGATTGTCCTTTTTAAGGGATGTGAAGCTGGGCAAAAGAGTTAAGGTTGGGAAAAGGGTGGCGGTGATCGGTGGGGGGAACACGGCTCTGGATGCCTCCCGAACGGCCCTTAGGCTGGGGGCTGAAGAAGTGGATGTCTATTACCGGCGCTCTCGAGAAGAGATGCAGGTTACGGAGGTGGAGTACGGCGAGGCGGTGGAGGAAGGGGTGCAGATCCATTTTTTAGTGAGCCCCACGCGGATTGTGCGACACAATGGGCGGGTCAAGGGACTGGAGTGCATTCGCATGGAGCTGGGAGAAGTGGATGAAAGCGGCAGGAGGAGGCCCATTCCCGTTGCCGAGACGGAATTCTTTGTGGAGGCCGATACCGTGATTCCGGCCGTGGGCCAGGCTCCAGACCTTTCTTTCCTGCCAGCGGATAGCAAGCTGGAGCGCACCAAATGGGAGACACTGGTGGTGAACCCCAACAATTTGGCGACTAATGTTCCAGGGATTTTTGCCGGGGGCGATTTTGTAACCGGCCCCACTTACGTCATCCAGGCCATCGCTGCTGGCCGCCGGGGAGCCATGGCCATCGATAAATACCTCCGTGGGGACCGGACGCCCGTAGAGATGATTGATGCCCGCGCCGAGTTGATGCCCGAGGCAAAGCCCTTAGAACTCGAGGAGGCTCCCGAAGAGTGCCCCAGAGTAAAAATGCCGGTTCTTTTAGCAGAGGAACGACGGCGCACATTTCAAGAGATCGAATGCGGGTTTTCCGAGGATCGAGCCCGGGAGGAATCCAAGCGTTGCCTGCGCTGCGACCTGAGCCGCTGAACCACTGAATTTTGGGACGCAGATTCACCCTGTTAGATTTTTTGCTATCTAACAGGGCAAACGCGGATTATTTACATTTTTATTCCCTACTCGGTTCCCCCTCACCCCATCCCTCTCCCCCGAGTGGGGGAGAGGGGAAGGGTGAGGGGGCCAAATGTCGAAGGATTATTAATCAGTCCATAATTGTATGGACACTGCAGAGTGAATGCCCAGCCGTTCGTGCTGAGCTTGTCGAAGCATGGGCGGCTCGCAACGCACCCTTCGACAAGCTCAGGGTGAACGGTGACAACAATTGAACGGAAGAATATGTCTAATAAATTATGGACTCCTTAATAAGTGCGGGCGTATTAATTTTCCGCGTCTATCTGCGAAAATCTGCGTCCTAATTTATTTAGCAACCAAAGGAGCAAGTAAATGATTCGGTCCATCACAAAACAGAAACCCTTCGAGGAGGTCATGGGACTCCTGGGAGAGATGGAGCGGGTCTTTATCGTCGGTTGTGGGACCTGCACCACCATGGCTCATACAGGAGGCCAGGCCGAAGTTTTAGCTATGAAGCAGAAGTTAGTGGAAGGGCACAAGGTAGTCACAGGGTCCATGATCATTCCGGTCGCTTGTGATAACCTAACTGAGGAAGCGCTGCAGGAGAATCTGCCAGCCATGCGGGAAGCCCAGGCACTCTTGATCATGACCTGTGCCTTTGGGGTGCAGACTATCTCCCGGTTCCTGGATATTCCCGTCATCCCGGCCTTGGATACGCTTTTCATCGGCAAAGAATCTGGCCTGGGCCTTTACCAGGAAATTTGCGTGCAATGCGGCGAGTGTATCTTGGGCGAGACCGGGGGGATCTGTCCAGTCACTTCCTGTCATAAGGGTCTGGTCAATGGGCCTTGCGGGGGAACCAACAACGGAAAGTGTGAAATAGACCGCAACAAGGATTGTGCCTGGACGCTGATCTACGAACGCCTGAAAAAACAAGGAAGGCTTTCGGTGATGCGCAAGTTCCAGGCGGCCAAGAATTACCAGGTAGAGCCCAAGCCCGGAAAGATTTTATTGGAGATTACGTAGAAAATCCCCCCCACCCCCCTTTCCAAAAGGGGGGCTAGGGGGGATTTCTGTGGTTTGAAGGACGAGGAAACAATTTCAACCCATTTAATTAATGGCGGGGCGGTCGTGCAAAGTGCGTGACCCCCCTGCGGGGAGGGAAAAGGTAAGAAGAAACAGGAGGAAGCTGATGGCCCAGAACTTCAGAGATGTGCTTCGATCTGGAGAGTTTGTGGTTACGAGCGAGATCGGACCGCCCAAAGGATGCGATATAACAAAAATGAAGCATCATATAGAGGGCCTCAAAGATAAAGTCCATGCCCTGAATGTGACGGACAATCAGAGCTCGGTCATGCGCTACCCATCCCTCGGTGGAGTGATCCTGATCAAAGAACTCGGAGGCGAACCCATCCTGCAGATGACCTGTCGGGATCGGAATCGGATGGCCTTGCAAGGAGACTTGCTTCTCGCTTACAGCCGGGGAGTCCGTAACGTCCTCTGCCTGACGGGCGATGCGGTGCCTGTAGGAGACCACAAGGGGGCCAAATCTGTCTTCGACCTGGACTCCGCTCAGCTTTTGCGGGCCATTCGCCTCATGGAATCGGGGAAAGACCTGGGGGGAAACGACCTGGAAGGAAAGGTGGAATTCTGTGCGGGAGCGATCGTTACGCCGGAAGCTCGCCCTCTGGAGCCGCAGCTGGTGAAATTCGAGAAGAAGGTAGAATGCGGCGCGGAGTTCTTCCAGACCCAAGCTATTTACGACCTGGAAAACTTCCGCTTTTTTATGGAATACGCCCGAAAGTTCCCGGTAAAGATTTTAGCCGGAATCGTTCTCCTCACCTCTGCCAAGATGGCCAAGTATATGAACGAGAATGTCCCCGGAATTTTTGTGCCCCAAACGCTGATGGATGAGCTGGCCAGCGCCCCCAAGGGGCAGGCATTGAAGAAGGGGATCGAGATAGCCGGACGCATGATTCGTACGATCAAAGAGGAAAGAATGGCTGATGGGGTGCACATCATGGCCATCGGGCGAGAGGAAGTGGTGCCAGAAATTTTGCAAGCCGCTGGCATTAAGCTCGATGGCCGAAAAGAAAGCGATGTTAGGGGATAAACCTCTGCTGGAAGGAAGGAGGAAATTATGAGTGGGCAGGCAAAAATACTCCTGGTTGACGATGACCCTGATTTCGTAGAGGCCACCAAAGTCATCCTGGAAACGAAGCCCTTTGAGGTGATCGTCGCCTATGATGGGAAGGAGGGGCTGGAGAAGGCCCGCAGGGAGAGACCGGATGTGATCATCCTGGACGTGATGATGCCCCCTCCAGATGGGTACGCCGTGTGTTCGGAACTGAAGCGCGACCCGCAGTACAAGAAGATTCCCATTCTTCTCCTCACTGCCGTGATGCAGGCGCTCCCGCACACTCTGTATACCATCGATATGGGGTTGCGCACAGAAGCAGATGATTATATCGATAAACCCGTGGAGCCGGCTGAACTGGTTCGCCGGGTGGAAGCCCTGATCACGGGCTGAAACACATTTCTTCACCGCAGAAATCGCGAGAAAAAATATGAATTCTAAACCCGAATATCGAAATTCGAAACAAATTCAAATTTCAATTTCAAAAATTGAAAATTTTTTCTTTGAATTATTTTTTCTAATGGTTTAGGATTTCGTGTTTAGAAATTAGAATTCTTATTTTATCTCTGTGGTGAATATTTTCGGGAAAGCTATGGCCAGCATCTTAGTAGTGGATGATGAAAAGATCATCCGGGATGGATGCGTTAAGATCCTGGGCAAGGAAGGATGGGTGGTTCGGACCGCTGCCGGCGGAGAGGAAGGGTTGGGTTTGATGGAAAATGAGCCCTTCGACCTCTTACTGCTTGACCTGAAAATGCCCGGGCTAAGCGGGATGGATGTTCTGCAGCAGGTGAAGAGTCTGCATCCAGACCTTTTGGTGTTGGTCATCACAGGCTATGCCACTGTGGAATCAGCCGTAGAAGCAATGAAGGCCGGGGCTTACGACTTTATTCCCAAGCCTTTCACTCCGGACCAGTTGCGGATCGTCGTTCATCGCGCCCTGGAGAAGAGGGCCCTGCAAAGGGAAGCAGAGCTTCTGCGTAGAGAACGGGAGAAGGGGCTGCGGGAGATCGCGGATGAGAAGAGCAAGATCAAAACGATCATCCACTCCATGGCGGATGGAGTCCTGGTAACGGACCATGAAGGACATGTGGTCCTGCACAACCCGGCGGCGGTGAAAATGTTGCGTATGAAAACGTCGCCAGTTTTTGGTCAGCCCTTGCAGGATTGCCTGGGCAATGGTTGCCTGGCCGATTTGGTGAGTAAGATCATGCAGGTGAGCAAAGAGGGGAGCTCTGCGGTCTCGCAAGAGGTAGTGATGGGGGAGATAGCCCTCATGGCTCACATTGCTACGGTGCGTAGCGAGGAAGGAGAAGTACTGGGAGTGGTGACTGTTCTGCGGGACATCAGCATGCTGAAAGCTATGGACCGGATGAAGTCGGATTTCGTGGCCATGGTTTCCCATGAACTGCGTGCCCCCCTCACTTCGGTGGAGCAGCAGCTTTCTGTCGTCTTAGCCGGCATCATCGGAGAGGTCGGTGAACGGCAGAAAGAGATGCTCGGAAGGGCCAAAGAACGGACGCATGCTTTGCTTACCCTGATTAACGACCTCCTGGACCTCTCCAAGATCGAAGCGGGTTTCGTGGTCCAGCAAAAAGAACCCACCCAGATCAAAGAGGTGCTGGAGAAGGTCATTGAGGTTTTAAGGCCTGAAGCCGAATTAAAGAGCATTTCTCTTAAGCTCTCCTTAAGGGAAGCACTGCCGCCGGTCATGGCCGATCGGGGGAATATGGAAGAGGTCTTCATCAATTTAGTGAGCAATGGAATTAAATACACTTCCTCGGGAGGGGCGGTCAATCTTTCTGCCCGTATGGAAGGAAGCCACCTCTGCGTGGAAGTCGCCGACAACGGGATCGGTATCTCCGCGGAGGATCTGCCGCGCATCTTCGATAAATTTTACCGGGTGAAAAACGCCCAAACCCGCAAGATCACGGGCACCGGACTCGGCCTTCCCATTGTCAAGGGTATTGTGGAAGCGCACCTCGGCTCGATCGAGGTGGAAAGCCGACCAGGAATTGGTTCCAATTTTCGGGTTTATCTTCCCCTGGAACTGTCCGCGAAAGGAAAGAAATGAGAGCATTACCCAAATCCACGGCTCAGATGATCAAAAAAGTACTGCGCAGCTCCCCCTACTTTCGAGGTTTGCCAGAGAAGATCTTTAAAGAGATGGCCGCGCTATGGCAGGAGAGATCTTTCGAAAAAGGGACGACGATCCTGCGAGAGAACAGCCGGGCCCGCCACCTTTTTGTCCTCTCCAGGGGAGCAGTGGCCGTTTCCATTCGCCGGGGAGAGGGAGAACTGATCATCGAGATTGTCAAGAAAAAAGGCGCCCTTTTCGGGTGGTCGGCCCTCGTTTCTCCCAGAAGGTACACGGCCACAGCCAAAGCTCTGGAGAACTGCCGGGTGCTTTCGGTTGAAGGGAAAGACCTGGAACGCCTTTTCCAGCGCTATCCATCCTTTGGTTTGCTGTTCCTCCAGAGACTTTGCAGTTTGATTGCCAATCGCCTCCATTCCACCCGCTTGCTACTGGCCGAAACCATTTCTTAAAAAAAACTCCACCACAGAGCGCGCAGAGAACACAGCCTCTGCGATCTCTGCGTTCTCTGTGGTGAAGATCTTGCGTTTATTTCTTCGGAATTTCGCATATGCGGTTCAACGAGCGCAGAGATTTGGCCAGGGATTCCTGGGGAATGACCAGCAAGGAAGAATTTAAAGAAGCGCTCATGGCCAGAACCTCAACTCCATCGGTAACCAAGGCAGAGAGAATCCGGCTGGCAATTCCTGGGATTTCGCCGAGGTGAGGGCCGTAGAGGGTGATCAGGGTCACATTATCCTGGACCCGAAGGGTCGTTGACCGGGAAAGGTCGAGTCCCTCCTGCAAAGCGGCCTGCACCCAGTTCAAGTAATGTTGAGCCGTGGTGAGGGATAGAATGAAACTCCCGTTATGGGCGATTAACTGCACGATGAAAGAAATGGGTATCCCTTCTTCCCGTAGGGCATAGAAAATAGAAGGCAGAAACTCGGCCTTTCTTTCCTCCAAGAGAAGATTGAGCAGGGCCTGGCCTGAAGAATGGAAGATATTGTGGAGTTTGATCTTGCCCACAGCCAAACCTATCCGGGAAGCTCAAAATATTCACTGAGAGCATTCAAAGCATCCGGGATGAGGCTCTCCTCAAGGAGACCGGAGATGGCAGAAAGGGAGAAGCTGATCGTCAGGAGCTTGATGCCGGCGTCCTTAAATGCGCTGAGAAAATTACCGATCACTGCGGCGCGGCTTCCGTGAGGAAAGAGAGAGATCATTCCCACCCCATCCTGGGAGTGAACTTCTTCCAGGTCAAATTTTCCCCTCATTCCTCGAAGCAAACCGAGGGCGGCCGCGATGTGATTCCGATGCACACCGAAGGCCAGGTCTATGGTAGCGTCAGCCTGGGCATGGGTAACGACGAATTCCAAGTTGATTCCGTTTTCTGCCAGGAGGGTAAGAATCTGGGCCGTTTGAGACAACCCCATAGGCAGGGAAGATAGTTCGACCTGGGAGAGGTTGGTGACTTGCCTAAGGCCAGCAACCTTGATTTTTTTCATGGGCATCGTATCCACTGCCTTTCTGAATAAAAATCTATCCCTCCGCTAATCTAATTCCAGAAATTCTTTGTTTAGATTTGCATTTTGAACAATTAGGTTTGTTTCGTCCCGCCCTTCGCAGGATTCGTGCTTAGAATTTTTCTGCTAACTCTGCGCTCTCGGGAGTAAAATGGGTCTTAATGGCTGAGTATGAATCGCCGCATGCTCACATTCACCAGGATGCCGATACCCATCAGGGTTGCGGCCACGGAAGTCCCGCCGTAGCTGAATAGAGGAAGGGGCACACCCACTACGGGAACGATTCCTACCACCATTCCCACATTGATAAATATCTGCCAGAAAAGCATGGCGCTGATGCCAATGGCCAGGAGGGCCCCGGCGCGGTCCTTGGAAGTGTTGGCGATCTTCAGACCCCTGGAAATGAGGAGCAGAAAAAGGAAGAGCAGGATAAAAGAGCCCAAGAATCCCCATTCCTCACCCCATACTGAGAAGACAAAGTCGGTGTGCTGTTCGGGCAGGAAGTGGAGCTGGCTCTGAGTTCCCTTGAGATAGCCCTTGCCAAAAAAAGATCCCGATCCTACTGCGATCTTGGACTGGGTGATATGGTAGCCCGTCTTCAACGGGTCGAGGTCGGGGTTGATAAAAGTGAGCAGGCGCGTCTTCTGATATTCTTTAAGAAAATGCCAGAAGAAGGGGGCTGCGGCTGCACATCCGATTCCCAGGGTAATCCATGTTCTTCGCCGCAGGCCCATGAAGGCGAGGACGGAGAAGTAGATCAGAACCAGCAGACCAACGGTTCCCAGGTCCGGTTGTTTGAAGATCAGGAAAAGTGGAAAGGCCAGCAGGAGGAAAGGCACACCTAAGTCTCTGAGCCCATAGCCATGGGGGTTATCATGTGCGGTAAAGAACCGGGTCAGGCTTAGAATGAGGGCAATCTTGGTCAATTCCGAAGGTTGGAAAGAGAAAAAGCCCAACTGCAGCCAGCGCTGGGAACCCGAGCTTACGCGTCCGAAAAACATGACCATTACGAGCAGGAAGAGGCAGAGAACATAAAAAGGATAGGCGAAACGAATGAAGGTACGATAATTGAACAGGATCATCAATGCCATGAGGCAGCTTCCGATCATGAACCAGTAGATCTGTTTGATGAAGAGGGGTGTAGTGGTTCCTGTATGGGGATAGGTTGAGCTGTAAAGGTTGATGACTCCGAGAACAGATATCAATACCGCGGTGATGAGAAGGGTCCAGTCGAAATTTAAGATGAGGCGGCGGTCAAACATGGCTCAAAAATCTTGCTGCCACCCCTACCCTCCCGCGCGGAGGGAAGGGAGGGAGTGGACCGCGAGTTCTTTCCCTAAATAGCCCGGAAGCGCAGTGCCGGGGTCAGTGGTTGCAATGAGAGAAGGGCCTTTTATAAATATAGGGTGGTTTTGTGGATTTTGTAAAGTACCTTTCTCATAGTTCTTTAACCTTATAAAAAGCGGCCACCCTATCTTGGTGTGCCTTTTCCTTTGACACCTGGGGATCTATTTTCTATACTGCTGTAAGCCGAAAGAGAATTCATATTGTCAAGATCAGCGGGCCATAAAGAGGGCCGAGAGTTGTAATCCCATCTTCACCAACATGCTGGTATTATTCTGTCGCTAAGCGCCTAAATCGATGCTTCTTTACAAAAGGGAGAAAGGCGATCGGGGGTAGGGAGTGGTGGATTCGAGAACGGAAGACAAGGTCAGTGGTCTGAAAATTTTTTTCGAGCCCAATAGCGTGGCTGTAGTTGGGGCTTCCCGAACTCCTGGAAAGCTCGGGAATAACATCTTGCGGAATTTACTCAAGCTGGGTTATAGAGGCCGAATTTTTCCGGTAAACCCAGCTGCGGAGGAGATCGAGGGGCTGCAAAGCTATGCATCGGTAGCCGCTATTCGAGAGGCGGTAGAACTGGCGGTGATCGCCATACCAGCCCACCGGGTCCTGGATATCATGAAGGACTGTCAGAAGAAAATGGTGAAAGGGGTCGTGATCATCTCCTCAGGATTCTCAGAGGCTGGGAGGGAAGGCATGGAGCGCCAGCGTGAGCTGGTGCGGCTGGCCGCCGAATCCAGAATCCGGATCCTCGGCCCCAATACCACCGGCATCTTGAACCCCCAAGGCCAGTTCACGACGACCTTTGTGAATCTAAAAGGAGTGAAGGCCGGAGGCATAGGCTTTGTGGCTCAGACGGGTATATTCGCCGGTATGATGTTCCAGTGGATTTTTTCTTCCCAAAATTTCGGGCTGAGCAAGGTGATCGGCCTGGGCAACAAAGCGGATGTGAGCGACCACGAAGCTCTTGACTATCTGGCTCAGGATGAAACTACCCGAGTGGTCATCATGCACTTAGAGGGGGTAAAAGATGGAAGGCGCTTCCTGGCCTCTGTTGATCGTTTAGTGCGGAGGAAGCCATTGGTGGTTATAAAGGGGGGAAAGACCGAGGAGGGGGCCAAGGCAGCCCAATCCCACACCGGCTCAATGGCGGGGCGAGATGAAATCTTTGAAGCTTTATTCAGGCAAGCGGGCGCTATCCGGGTAAATGACTTTGAAGATCTTCTGGACCTCGGAAAAACCTTTGCCTATCAGCCCTTGCCCAGGGGAAACCGAATGGCCATCATATCCCTTTCCGGCGGGGCGGGAGTGATGGCCACAGATGCCTGTCTCGAGAACGGGCTCGTTCTCGCCTCCCCTACGGAACAAACCCTGGTGGGGTTAAAGGAGAAGATGCCCCCTTGGGCTATGCCGGGAAACCCCCTCGATGTTGAGCCTCTCTCCGAGATGATCACCCAGGAGGGGGCTTATAGGGTAAGCTTGGATGCCTTTCTTTCTGATCCAGCAGTAGACTTGGCTCTGGTGATCATGAGCACCCTCCGAACGCCCCAGATTCATGCGGATTATGTGGTTGAGGTAGCCCGAGCCCATCCAGAAAAGCCGGTAGCGGTATGTATAATAGGTGAGGCATCCGTCTACAACCATCTCTTCCAGGTCATGGAAGGGGCCAATATCCCAGTCTTCGTCGGGGTTCGCCGGGCCGTGGCCAGCCTGGCTGCTCTTTATAAATACCGGAGCTTTCTGGATACCTTGATCTGAAAGTCATGATAGGAGGCAAGGAAATACTTGTATGCAGGGGCTTGGGATCGGGGGAATTAATCTTGGCCAGGACCTTGGGGCTTAGGAGTGGATGGGTGATGGTTCATCTTCTGTCGATGTTGTCATCAGAGCTTCTCAGGGCCATTTTTAGCGGGGAAGGAGTGATTCCTCTCGTTCGTTTAAAATAATTCTCCAGCACCTTCCGGGCTACCGGCGCGGCAGCAGCTCCGCCGTGGCCACCGTGTTCGATCAATACGACCACAGAGATCTCGGGTTGATGGGCGGGAGCGAAGCAGGCAAACCAGGCATGGTCTTGCAGTTCTCGTGGTGATGGTTCGCTTCGTCCCTCCCTTCTTTGAATGACCTGAGCCGTTCCCGTCTTGCCAGCCACGTTGAACCCTTCGATCTTGGCTCTATGACCTGTGCCGCTTGGCGAATTCACTGCTCCCCACAAAGCCTCGCGGATGATTTCCAGATTCTCCGGCGAGACGTGAAGGGTTCTTAAAATCAGGGGGGAAAATTCCCTGAGCAATTCTCCATGGGGGGCCCGGATGGATTGAACAGAACGGGGTTGGAAGAGATTTCCCCCGTTGGCCAGGGCTGAAGCAAAGCCGGCCATTTGCAAGGGGGTAATCAGGTTAAAACCTTGCCCGATGGCGGTTGATAATGTTTCGCCCGCTTGCCAGGGAGTTCCAAAGCGTTTCAACTTCCAGGAGGAAGTGGGGACGAGGCCGGGCTTCTCATTACCGAGGGCAAATCCTGTTGTTTTGCCCAGGCCAAAGGCCAAGGCGTATTTGGCGATGCGGTCCACCCCCAGGTGCAGGCCGACTTGATAGAAATAAATATCGCAGGATTCAACAATGGCCTGTCGCAGGCTGACTCGGCCGTGGCCCTCTTTTTTCCAACATTGGTATTCACGATTGCCAAAGGGAAAAGTTCCGGAGCAGTGGAAGGAGGTTTCAGGCGTAATGACCTTCTCCTGTAGGCCGGCGATGGCGGTGATGATCTTGAAGACTGAACCAGGAGGATACTGGCCCTGGATGGCCCGATTCTGCAAAGGACTGGCCGGGTTTTCAATCAGGCTTTTCCAATTTTCCGGGGAGATTCCGCGGGCGAAAAGGTTGGGGTCAAAATCGGGCTTGCTGGCCAGGGCCAGAATGTCTCCGTTTTGGGGGTTCATGGCTACTATGGCGCCCGTCTTGCCGACCATGGCCTCCTCGGCCGCTTTCTGCAGTTCGAGGTCCAAGGTAAGGAGAAGGTTATTTCCGGGATTGGGTTCAAGACTTTCCAAGACCCTCATTTTCCTGCCCAGGGCATTCACCTCGATTTGCCGGCCGCCATTTTCCCCCATCAGGTCGAATTCGAAGGCCTGTTCAATTCCATATTTCCCGACGAGGTAGCCAATTTTATGATTGATGAATTCCTCCTTTTGGAGTTCTTCCTGGCTGATCTCCCCCAGGTAACCGATGAGATGAGAAGCCAGGCTTCTGTAAGGATAGTTCCGGCGAATGACCACATCCACCATGATGCCCGGCAGGTCAAGACGGCGAGTTTCCACCATGGCCAGCTCCTGAGGGGTAACATCTGTTTTCAACTTCAAAGGCTGGAAAGGAGAAAACCCTTTGGTGGCGTTAATCTTAGCTCGGATTTTTTCCGGTTCCATGGACAGAGCACGGCTTAACGCTGGCATCAGGACCCCCATATCCGGCACGTCCTGGCGGAAAAGGGAGACATCGAAAGAAGGAAAGCTGTCCACAAGCGGGACCTCATGCCGGTCGTAAAGGATGCCCCGGGGGGCGGGGATCTCCTGGATACGGATGCGATTATTTTCGGAGAGATTCTTAAAATATTCCCCCTTGATGATTTGCAAGTACCACAGTCGGGAAAAGATCAAAGAGAAGACCACGATAATAACTACATTGACATAGACCAGCGTCGAGTTCGCTTCCCGGCTTCCATTTTTATCCAGTTTCAGGCGCATGGTCTAAGGCTCCAGCAGATGAGGTTCTGCTTGGTGAAAGGTTTCCAGTTTTTTGAAGAGGTAAAAAAGGGGCCAGCAGGCGGCACAGGTCAGTACAACCTGAGGCAGTGTCCAGCTCAATTTGGGCAGAGAAAGTCCCTCTAAGATCCCCAGCAGGGGGGGAAGAGAAGTGATCAGGAAAACCTGCAAGGTCATCGCCAGGGCCACGAGGATGATCCGGAAAGTGATCGTCTCTCCCAGGATCAAAAATTTGGCCAGAAGCCTGATTAGAAAAAAAATGCTGAGGTAGATGAAGAGGAAGAGTCCAAAGGGACCCCCGGAAAAAGTTCCATAGAGGAGACCACAGAAAAAGGCCAATACAGCTCCTTTAATCAGGGGGGGAGAGATTCCCAGGTAGGTGATCATAATCAGCATCAGGTCTGGCTTTAAATAATCTGGCAATAGTTCTCCAATCACGGCTGTTTGGAAGAGAGCCACGAGGTAAGCGCTGAGCAACAGGATGAAAAAGCGGAGCATGGTCAGCCAGGCCTCGCACCGGCTAGCCCCTCCCCTGGTATGCAGCTCAAAGGAAGGGCGAAGTGATGTTTGAAGCAGGCCGCCATGTTTCTGGCAATGGACCGCCTGCTGCTCAAGATATAAATCTGCGGCGGAGCGAAAAAAATTTCATCCGCGATCTTCTGGATGGGAGGCGCTGGCCCATTATCCTGCACCCTCTGGGCCGACTGCTCAGCTTCGAAAATAGGGACAATTTTATCTTTCAGGCGAAGTTCGGTGTCCACGAAGAAAAGCGCCAAATGAGGGATCAGGTCTCTCAGGCGGCTTAAAAACTCGTGGACCTCATCGCCCTCGATATTTTTGGGAGGGGAAGATTTCACCTCTATGTATACCAGCCGGCCCTCCATGGAGGCAATGACGTCGTAATCCCCCCCGTAACGGCTACCTTTACAGCGCAATCCATAAAGAGCGAAGCAGGAAAATTCCTTGCGTAGAGTCTCGGCCATGAACCATTCCAGGGTCGGACCGAGGCTGGTCGTAGGAAGTAGGGGCAAACGGTAGATACGGCCCTCCGCCGGTTCTACCAGACCGAGGTCAATGAGGGAGTGGAGGTATTTCCGGCCAGTTTCCTGGGAAGAGAAACGAACCACTTCGGAAACCCGGAAGATCCCTTTCCGGTTGAGGATCTCCCTGAGGAAGAGTCGGAAGGAGTATCTCTTGAAAAGCTCGTAGAATAGCTCCTTCTCTCCTTGGGAGAAAGTAGGTGGGAAGAGAAGGTGATGGACTGGATTCTCCCGGTAAGGATCCAACCCGCGGCGCCTCAACATTCCCCTCAATTCGGAAAGCCCTGCCGGTCTGGCTTCCTTCAGGGAGTTGATGTCTTCCCGGAGGTCCTGGATTTCTTTTTGCAGATGGCTAAGGAGGCGGAATGTTTTTTTCTCGGACATGGCCAAAGCAGTGCAAGTGATTAGTGTCAGTTACTGACACTAACCACTGACCTTTTTTTCATTATTGATCATTGCGGGTTCGCCGCCCGCGAACGATCAAAATCCCCCCTTCACCCCCCTTTTTAAAGGGGGGGTTGGGGGGATTTAAGGTTTACTTTCTAACTAATATACATCGGCATGAGAGAAAAAACAATTGATTCACTTTCTCCAGAATTCAGGGAGGAGGAGGATAAGAAGGGTATAGATTTCCAGCCTTCCCGCCAGCATGCAGGAGGTCAGAATCCATTTGGCGGCTGTGGGGAGGTGGGCAAAGTTGTCCGTCGGGCCCACGGCACTCAGACCTGGCCCCACGTTGCCGAGAGTTGTGGCTACTGCAGAGATCGAGGTCAGGATGTCTGAGCCCATCATGGAAAGCGCCAGGGAGGCCAAACTGAAAACGAGCAGGTAAAGAAAGGTGAGACCCCAGATGCCATGCAAGGTATCCGCAGAAACAACCTTCTTGCCCAGCTTGACCGGCAACACGGCGCGGGGGTGGACGAGCTGGTAGAGTTCCCTGATGGCCTGCTTCAGTAAAACCAGGATGCGCACGCATTTAATCGCTCCACCTGTGGATCCTGCACAACCGCCGATGAACATGAGGAAGAGGAGCAGGTATTGGGAGAGAGGAGGCCATTTTTCAAAATCTGCGGTGGTGAACCCGGTGGTGGTCAGGATGGAAACTACCTGGAAGATGGCGATTCGGAAGGAATGGAAAAAGTCTTTATGGATGCTGGCCCATAAGTTCAAGGAAACGATGAGGGTTGCCAGAAGGGCTACAGAACCATAGAAGCGAAATTCATCATCCTGCCAGAGGGCCTTAAAATTCCCCTTCAGGAATCGATAGTGCAGGGAAAAATTTGCCCCGGCCACAAACATGAAAAAGGTGATGGCGTACTCGATGAAGGGACTCCGGTAATGCTCGATGCTGATGTTCCTGGTGGAAAAACCGCCGGTAGCCATGGTGGTGAAGGTGTGGCAGATGGAATCGAAGAGATTCATCCCCCCGAGCAAGAGGACAAGGACCTGGGCGGCCGAGATGAGGATGTAAACCTGCCACAAGACCCGGGCGGTGTGAGAGATCCGGGGAGTCAGTTTGTCCGCTGTCGGTCCCGGAACCTCCGCCTTATAGAGTTGCATTCCTCCAACGCCAAGAAAGGGAAGAAAAGCCATGGAAAGAAGAATAATCCCCATGCCCCCCAGCCACTGGGTGAGTCCCCGCCAAAAGAGGACTCCATGGGGGGTCTTCTCCACATCGGTCATGACCGACGAACCGGTGGTGGTAAAGCCCGAGGCGGCTTCGAAGCAAGCATCCGCCAGGGAATCGAAGGTCCCGGTGAACAAATAGGGGAGCCCACCGAAGAGGGTAGCGCTGATCCATCCGAAGGCGACGATGGCGAATCCCTCGCGGTGGCTGAGGTCCCGGCTGGAACGCTTGAAGATCAGAATTAGAAAGAGACCGCTGAGCGCGGTCAAGGCCATGGAAAAAAGAAACCCCCGGGCGTGCGGTTCGCCGTAGATCCAGTTCACCAGGAGAGGAAAAAGCATGGAGCCGGCGAGGAAGAGGTTAATATAGCCCAGCAGGTTGAGAATGGTGGAGGGGGACACGGGTTACCAATACTCCAGTTTGACCATCAAGGCTTTTTCCACTTCCTTGATGGCCGAGGTGAGGGCGAAAATCATGACCCGGTCCCCCGGCTGAATTACCGTAGACCCGTTAGGGATGATAACTTCCGAACCCCGAACGATGGCCCCCACGATGGCATCCTTGGGAAACTCCGATTCCCGCAGCGGCCGGCCCACGATATCAGAAGTTTCCAGGGCAATAGCTTCAAAGGCTTCGGCGTTTTCCTCGGGGAGGGAGGATACAGAGAGGATCTTGCCCCGGCGCAGGAACTGCATGATTTTATTGACAGCCGCCAGGCGGGGACTCACGACCACGTCCACTCCGATGGAATGGACCAAGGGAGAGTACCCCACCTTATTGACCAGAGTCATGACCCGACGGACTCCCATCTTCTTGGCCAGGAGAGAGATCATCACATTGGTCTCTTCATCCTCGGTGACTGCAATGAAGGTGTCCATCTGTCCCACGTTCTCTTCGATGAGGAGATCCTGGTAGGAAGCGTCTCCGCGGAGGACCAGGGCGCGGGTACACTTTTCGGCGATTTCCTGGCAGCGGTCCTCGTTTTGCTCGATGATCTTTACCTGGATGCCCCGCTCATCGAAGTCCTTGGCCAGTTCCATGCCGATTAAGGTCCCTCCCAGGATCATGGCCCGCTTAATGGGGGGCCGTCTGTGGCCGGAGCTTTCCAAAGCTTCTCGCGTCTTGTCCCGGGCCATCACCATGAAGAGCAGGTCGTTGGCCGCTATCACGTCTGGCCCTTTGGGGATAAAGACCCGGTCTCCTTTCTGAACGGCCACGAGGATAATCCCTGATTTGGGGTACATGCGGGAAATTTCATTGAGCGTTTTCCCAGCCATCGGGCTATCCGGAAGCAGGGGGAGGCCGACCATGCGCACCAGGCCTTCGGCGAAATCTACCACTTCCACGGCCCCGGGGACCTCCATCAGCTTGAGCATCATCTCTACCACTTCATGGTCCGGGTTGATCACCAAGTCGATGTCCAGGTGCTCTTTGCCAAACAGGGGAAAAAGGGCAGAATACTCCGGGTCGCGAACCCGGGCAATCTTCTTGGGTACGCGGTCTTGCACTCCGGCCACCAGACAAGATATCATGTTCACTTCATCGCTGTTGGTGACGGCAATGACCAAGCTCGCTTCCGAAATTCTTGCCTGGCGGAGAACGCTGAGGCTTCCTCCGCTTCCGTGGATGGCCTCAACGTCGAGGGTACTCTGGACGCGGCGGATTTTTTCTAAATCGCGATCGATGACCACCACGTCCTTTTTTTCCTGAGAAAGGCGGTGGGCCAGATGGTATCCGACTTCCCCTGCCCCGATGATGATGATGCTCATCTGTGGCGTTTTGGCTTTTGGTGGTGATTCGGTTTCCCTTTACCCTGCTGGCAAGGAATGGGGTGAAGGGCAATTTTGGACAATCAATCTTATTTTGGTGTCATTTCAGTGTCAAGGGCAAAATTTTGGTAATTCTCGATTAATTCTCGATTAAGGCTTGACACTTTTTCGGCCTTTGTGTTAGATTCCCCATCGAATGAATGGTCATTCAGTGCTCAGAAACTGAATCTTTATTACTAATGGCCTCCAGTGTGCTTATTCTCGATGAGCCTTCTCTTATGAAAGGAGGATCCTTAATCTTTGGAAGAAATTGAAAAGAAAAGATTTCATTGGCTCAATTTTTTAGCTACCTTCACCATTCTCTTTGCCTTCTGGATGTTCCTTTCCGGTTTTTTCGATTTTTTCCACCTTTCCCTGGGCGTGATTTGTTGTGCCCTGGTATCTTATGCTTCCCATGACCTTCTTTTCACCGAGACCAATTTGCGCCAAAGGCATATTACGGCAAAAAATTTCGTCTTCTACATTCCCTGGTTGGTGTATCAGATCTATTTAGCCAACGTCCATGTTGTATACCTGGTCTGGCACCCCAGAATGCCCATCGACCCCAAGATCATTCGCTTCAAGACCAACTGGAAGGGCGACCTCGTCTTAGTGACCATGGCCAATTCCATCACCCTAACCCCTGGAACGATCACTCTGGATATTCAACAAGGTGAATACTACGTTCATGCTCTGAGCAAAAAGGTCGCTGATGATTTGTTAGGAGGGGAGATGCAGGATCGAGTAGGCAGAATCTATGGGGAAGAGGATTGGCGGGTCGATGATTGATTTTTTCCTGGTGAGCAGTCTCATCCTGGGTTTTTTGGTTCTCCTGTGCCTCTACCGGGGAGTTATGGGCCCAGGATTTTTGAACCGCATCGTGGCCATCAATGTCATCGGAACGAAGACCGTGGTCATTTTAACGCTCATGGGTTTTATCGTCCAGCGGATCGATATGTTCGTGGACACTTCCCTGGCCTATGCCCTTTTGAATTTCATCGGGACGCTGGCAGCAGCTAAGTACCTGGAAAGGAAGGGAGCCATTTGATCGTCGAGATCTTATCCGTGTTGCTCGTGGGATGCGGAATTTTTCTTTTTACTTCCGGAACGGTGGGACTCCTGCGCCTCCCGGATTTTTACTGCCGAATGCACGCCACGGGAAAGTGCGATACCCTGGGGGCCCTCTTAACCCTTACCGGTCTGGCGATCTATAACGGTTTTTCTCTCGTCAGCCTGAAGATTATTTTCATCGTGATCTTCATTTTCTTAGCCAATCCGACCGCCACCCACGCCATCGGCCGAGCAGCCCTGGTAAACCGGGTGCAGCCCTGGGCCAAAGAGGAGAAAACCAAATGATCTGGTCCCTGGATTTTATTCTTTTGATTTTTGTGGTGATCTGCGGGATCGCCGCCATAACCGTCAAGGATCTCTTAAGTGCAGTCATCATCCTGGGCGCGTACAGCTTCTTCATGGCCCTGCTCTGGGGCGAAATGGGAGCGATGGACGTGGCCTTCACCGAAGCCTCGGTAGGAGCTGGGGTGAGTACTGTTTTTTTTATTGCGGCCGTATTCAAGACGGCAAGGAGGTCGAAAGATTGAAAATTCTTGCTTTCTTTGTGGCCCTTTTGACAGGGGGATTGCTGATCTATGGAGTAGGAGATATGCCTGGATGGGGGGACCCTAATTCTCCGCCCAGCCTTCATGTCTCTCCCCGCTATATTGAGAAGACCATGGAGGAGACGGATACGCCAGATATGGTAACTTCAGTTCTGGCTGATTACCGGGGCTATGATACCTTGGGGGAGACCACGGTGATTTTTACAGCAGGGATAGCCTGCCTTCTGCTTCTTAGGAGAGACAATCAGTGATCATTGAGTATGAAAACGTCATCATCAAGACCATCTGTCGGCTGTTGATTCCATTCATTCAGCTTTTCGCCATCTATGTGATCATGCATGGCCATTATAGCCCGGGAGGGGGGTTCCAGGGAGGGGTGATCCTGGGGGCCAGCTTTATTCTCCTGGTGATTGCTTATGGTTTAGAAGAGAGTCGGCGGCGCATTTCCCTAAAAGCCTTGACGATTTACGCCTGCGTGGGGTTATTCATCTATTCGGGGATTGGGGCCCTGTGTCTCCTTATGGGGGCGAATTATTTGGACTATGGGATACTCCCTCTCCCTCTGTCCTCCATCGCAACCATCCGGGCCATGGGGATTTTAGGGATCGAGATTGGGGTGGGAATCGGGGTCATGGCCATCATGATTTGTATCTTTGTGGGGATCGCTTCCTATGAGACCGGAGGAGAGAATGGTTGATTACCTGATCAGCAAGTACAATTATTGGGTTTATATCTTTCTGATGATGCTGGGCTTTTACGCCATGATGGGGAAGAGGAATCTGGTGAAGAAGCTGATCGGCATGAACATCTTCCAGACCGCCATCATCCTTTATTATATTTCCATCGGGGTGAAAAAAGGGGGGACTCTCCCCATCTTCATGGAAACGGCTCCCCGGGCGGCGGATTATATCAACCCCCTGCCCCATGTCCTGATGCTTACGGCGATCGTCGTCGCCGTGAGCACCACCGGAGTGGCTCTGGCCGTTCTCTTAATGATCTACCGCCGCTATAAAACCCTCGAAGAGAATGAAATTCTGAAATCGATCCGATGAACACCATGCAACCCCAGGCGGTGATCCTGATTGTTCTGATTCCGCTGATGTCCTCTTATGCGATCCCTCTTTTAGGCTGGCGGTGGAAGGGATCGGCCTATTTCATCGCCCTCATCGCCATCGGGGCTTCCTCGGTTTGCTCACTCCTTCTTCTCTGGACCGTTCTGAAGCAAGGAACCATCCATTACCATTTAGGGGGATGGCTTCCTCCCTGGGGGATCGAGTATGTCATCGATCCCCTGAATGGGTTTATGGGCGTGGTGGTTTGTGGAATCAGCTTCCTGGTGACCCTTTCTTCCAAAGAAAGTGTAGAAAAGGAACTACCTGAAAAGAAGGTGCGGTTTTATGCCATTTATCTCCTTCTTTTCACTGGGCTTATGGGGATTGTGGTGACAGGGGATGTCTTCAACCTCTATGTCTTTTTGGAAATCGCGTCTCTGACCGCCTACGCTCTCATCGCCATCGGGGAGGACGGCGCTCCGCTGGCTTCTTTCAATTACATCATCATGGGTACGATCGGAGCCTGCTTTTACCTTCTGGGAGTTGGGTACCTCTATATCGTCACCGGTTCGCTGAACATCGCCGACCTGGCGAAACTGCTGCCTCCTCTTTATCATTCCAAGGTTGTCCTGATTGCCCTGGCTTTTTTCCTCATCGGCACGGCCATCAAGATGGGTTTGTTCCCGTTGCATGTTTGGCTTCCGGATGCTTATACCTACGCCCCTTCAGCAGTGAGTTCATTTATCGCCCCTTTGATGACCAAAGTGATGGCTTATATTCTGATCCGGGTGATGTTCACGGTTTTCCAGCCGTCCTACTCAATCGAGGTAATCCCGCTTACGGTCATCCTGAGCTGGGTGGCGGCAGTGGCCATCATCGTCGGTTCAATCATGGCCCTCGCCCAAAGGGATTTAAAGCGGATGTTAGCTTACTCCTCTGTAAGCCAGATCGGCTATATTGTTTTGGGTGTGGGCTTAGCTAATAAAATGGGCCTGCTCGGAGCTTACCTGCACATCCTCAACCATGCCTTCATGAAAGGTTGTCTCTTTTTGGTAGCTGGGGCTTTGATGTATCGAACGGGCATGCGTAACATCTTCCAACTCGGCATGATTCACCGGAAAATGCCCTTTACCATGGGTGCTTTGGTCATCGGCGCTCTCTCCATGATCGGAATTCCGCCCACCGCAGGCTTTTTTAGCAAATGGTATTTGATCTTGGGATCTATCGAGGCGCAAAACTGGGTCTTCGTCGCTGTTATCCTGGCCAGCAGCCTCTTGAATGCCCTCTATTTTTTCCGGGTTATTGAGAATGCTTACTTTGAGGTTTCCCGGGGTCATCCCGAGGGCGAAGCCTTGATAGAGCCAAACAGGGAAGAAGTTCCGCTGAGTATGCTGATTCCGATCCTTGTCTTAGCTGCAGGAATCCTGCTGCTGGGCCTGTTCAATGAGAGGATCATCTCGGGAATCCTCATTTTCGCGCTTCCCCCGGGTTTTTAGTCAGGAAGGAATAGATGGACGTATTCTCTTCAGTCAGACCGCTGTTGGCCATTCTCGTTTCTCTCATGGCTGCAGCCCTCATCCTGGTGACGGGGAAGCGGCCGAACCTGCGGGAAGCCTGGACCATTCTGGCAGCAGTGGCTAAATTTCTTATCGTTCTATCCATGGCCCCATCAGTCTTGAGCGGCCGGCTGCTGGAGTGCACGATTCTGACTCTCAGCCCGGGAATTTCCCTGAAATTGCGGGTCGATGCCTTTGGGCTCTATTTTGGCCTTCTGGCTTCAGGCCTGTGGATTGCTACCTCTTTCTACTCTATCGGCTACATGCGGGGCCTGAAGGAGCATTCCCAGACCCGATATTTTTTCTGCTTCGCCCTGGCCCTGTCTTCCACCATTGGCGTGGCTTTCGCCGCCAATTTGCTCACCCTCTTCCTTTTCTACGAGATTCTGACCATCTCCACCTACCCACTGGTCGCCCATAAAGAGACTCCAGAAGCGTTGGCTGCGGGCCGGAAATACCTGGTTTATTTACTCACGGCCGCCGTGTTCATCCTCTTCTGCATCGCATACACTCACCAGTTGGGCGGGGGTCTCGATTTTGTCGGCGGGGGCTTCTTAGCGGGCAAGGGTTCCCCGGAGGTGCTTCGGCTTCTTTTTGTAATTTTCATCCTGGCGTTCGGTACTAAAGCCGCCTTCCTGCCTATTCATGAATGGTTACCGACGGCCATGATTGCACCCACACCGGTCAGCGCTTTACTCCATGCTGTGGCCGTGGTCAAAGCCGGAGTCTTCTCTTGCCTGCGGGTTATCCATTATGTTTTCGGCCCTACCCTGCTGTCCGATTTGAATCTGTGGCTGATGCTTTGTTATTTCGTTTCTTTCACCATTGTGGTGGGTTCCCTTTTTGCTATGGTGCAAGACAATCTCAAAAGGCGCCTGGCCTTTTCTACCATCAGTCAGCTCTCCTACGTCGTCCTCGGTGCGGCGTTGCTAACCCCCATGGCTCTTATTGGCAGCATCCTGCATATGGCCTTTCACGGGTTTATGAAGATTACCCTCTTTTTCTGCGCCGGGGCCATTTTCGTGAAAACCGGCAAGGAGAATATCAGCGAGATGAATGGCATAGGTCGGCGGATGCCCTTGACCATGGGAGCCTTTGCCGTGGGAGCGATTGGGATGGCCGGGATTCCTCCTGTGTGCGGTTTTCTGAGCAAGTGGTATCTCTGCCTTGGCTCTTTGCAGGCCAGAGAAATGGTCTTTGTTCTGATCCTGTTGATCAGTTCCTTGCTCAACGTGGCTTACTTTTTCCCCATCGTCTATAACGCCTTTTTCAGGAAAGCCAGAGAGGAGGAACCCCTTCAACGGGAAGAGGCTTCCTGGTGGATGGTGGCTCCCATCCTTATCTGCGCGCTCATGTCTGTCCTCTTTGGCCTGAACCCGGATGCCTTTATCCGCTTCCATCAGATCGCTTCTCTGGCAGCGGCTAATATTCGCGGACTCTTTTGAGAAGATGAAAACTCTAAGAACGCTCTACGGATTTGGGCTCGCCTTAAGCATTTTGTTCGGTTTTTTTATCAAACATGAACATGCTATCTTTCCCTGGCATAAAGTACCCCTCTGGGACGCGATCTTTGGAGTGCTGGGGGCACTTCTACTGCTGGCTGTTGTTAAGGCGATAGGGATGATCGTCTCCCGGGAGGAAACCTTCTATGATTGAGCCCATTCCTCCGGCCTTTCTCTTCCTTCTCGGAGCATGGCTAATTCCCCTGCTCAAGGGGAAAATCAAGCAAGGATACCTTCTGCTCATCCCCGTTTTAGCTTTTATCGACCTTCTTCTCCTTAAGCCGGGTTCCCATTGGGTTTATTCCTTCCTCAGCTATTCCATCGTTCTGGCCCAGGTGGATCGGTTGAGTATTATCATGGGTCTGATCTTCGTGATCATCGGATTTTTAAGTTTTCTCTATGCCCTCCAGCTTCGCGAAAACGGCCAGCACGTGGCCGCGTTTTTGTACGTGGGAAGCTCCCTGGGGGTTGTTTTTGCCGGAGATTTCTTCTCTCTCTTCATTTTCTGGGAAATGATGGCCCTGACGTCGGTCTTCCTGATCTGGTACCAGAGGGAAAAACAGTCCCTCGATGCTGGATTCCGCTACATTCTCATGCACGCTTTTGGGGGGGCCTGCCTGCTGGCGGGAATCGTGATTCATTATAGTACGGAGGGGACGCTGGCCGTCGGACCGTTGAAAAACGAGCTGGCCTACATGCTAGTTCTCACGGGCTTTGGTTTAAATACGGCCTTCGTTCCTTTACATACCTGGCTGCCAGATGCTTACCCGGAAGGGACGATTACAGGAAGCGTATTTTTATCCGTATACACCACCAAGACAGGAGTTTATGTTCTGGCCCGGTGCTTTCCCGGAGCAGAGGGGGTAGCGCTCATGGGGGCAACCATGGCCGTTTATGGAGTCATCTTCGCCCTTCTGCAGGACGATGTCCGGCGTCTCCTCTCCTATCATATTGTCAGCCAGGTGGGCTACATGGTGGCCGGGGTAGGCATAGGGACTGAACTGGGCATCAACGGGGGCATTGGCCATGTTTTCAACCACATTCTCTATAAAGCGCTGCTGTTCATGTGCATGGGGGCAGTCATCCTCAGTACCGGCAGGAGAAAGCTCACGGAATTGGGAGGACTGTCCAGGAAGATGCCTGTCACCACTTTGACCTGTATCATCGCGGCCCTCTCCATTTCCGGCGCTCCCGGGTTCAACGGTTTTGTCAGCAAAGGAATGGTGATCTCGGCGGCTGCCGAACGACACTACTCGCTTTTAGAATTAATGCTCGTTTTAGCTTCGGTGGGAACGTTCCTTTCTTTCGTCAAGCTTTGCTATTTCACTTTTTTTTCCAGGAATAGAGTCATGGAGGCGAAGGAGGTTCCTTTTCCCATGCAGTTGGCCATGGCTCTGACGGCCTTCCTGTGCGTATTCATTGGTGTCTATCCGCAGAGCCTCTACCAGATACTTCCATTTGCCCCGGTCATTTATCATGCCTACGCCCCGTACCACGTGCTCGGCGTGATCCAACTTTTCTTGCTGGCCGGGCTGGTTTTCATCCTGGCCAAAAGGCAATTTGCTCCGCACTCTCGGATAGCCTTGGATTTCGATTATTTCTTTCGCTGGGGTGGCCGTTTGCTCCTATGGTTTTGCCACTCCGTACTTAACGCGGCTCGTCTCAGTTTACAGGAGCGCGTTGCCAGGCTGGTCAGCACCGCAGTGCAGTTCAGTCGGGATCCGCTCTGGATGGCTGAAGCTGCGGCCAGATATGCAGAATTGAAAATTCATCAGGGTTTTGCCCTCGGCTCCAAGCATGAGATCGAGGCCTTGAGGTCAGAGTTCAAAGAAATGTGCAAGATGGGAAGGAGTTATGACGAAAATTTCTACAGACGCCCCATCGGCATCGGCGTGTTTCTGGCCCTAATTATTTTCTTCATTATTGGCTTGCTCTACCTTAGATATTAAGCATCCGTCGCTCCTCCTCAACCATTGTTGACCCTTGTAATTTTTCCCGGTGTGGATTAATATATCGCATCATCGAGAAAATTTGCACCCGATGGCCAATGATTATGCTGGAAGGGCTGTAGAGATGGAGGAATAGAGCGAAATGAATGAAAAAATATTGGAAGAGAAAAAAAAGTGGGAAGCCCGATGCGTAAAGAAAGCGCCGGAAAAAATTCAGAGCACTTCGGGAATGGACATCCAGATCGTTTACACGCCTGCGGATACATCGTCATTCGATTACCTGAATGATTTGGGATTCCCGGGGGAATACCCCTTTACCCGCGGGATACAAGCCACCATGTACCGTGGCAGAGTATGGTCCATGCGCCAGTACTCCGGGTTTGCCACAGCGGAAGAGTCCAACCGCCGGTATAAATTCCTGCTGGAGCAGGGGCAAACGGGTCTTTCTGTCGCTTTTGACCTGCCGACCCAAATCGGCTACGACTCGGATCATCCTATCTCCCAAGGAGAGGTAGGAAAAGTAGGGGTGGCCATTGATTCTCTGGCTGACATGGAAATACTGCTGGATGGGATTCCCCTGGATAAGGCCAGCACTTCCATGACTATTAACGCCACGGCTGCGATCCTCATGGCCATGTATATTGCCGTGGCTGAAAAGCAGGGACTCAAACTGGCTGACTTGCGCGGCACGATTCAGAATGATGTTCTGAAAGAGTACGTGGCCAGGGGAACCTATATTTTCCCTCCGCAGCCTTCGATGCGCCTGACCACGAACATTTTTGAATATTGTTCCAAAGAAGTGCCGCAGTGGAATACCATCAGCGTGGGAGCCTACCACATAAGAGAAGCCGGGTCGACCGCAGCTCAGGAAGTGGCCTTTGCCTTTGCCATTGCCATTGCTTACCTGGAGGCCGGGGTTAAAGCTGGTCTGGATATAGACGACTTCGCCCCGCGAGTCTCCTGGATTTTTAACACCCATATCAGTTTCCTGGAAGAGGTGGCCAAATTTCGGGCGGCCCGCCGGCTCTGGGCAAAAATCATGAAGGAACGTTTTAAAGCCAAGGACCCGCGCTCCTGGATACTCCGTTTCCATACCCAGACCGGTGGATGTACGCTGACTGCCCAACAACCACTCAACAACCTGATCCGGACGACCTTCCAGGCGATGGCCGCTGTTCTCGGTGGTTGCCAGTCGCTGGCTGTTTGCTCATATGATGAAGCATATGCCCTGCCTACCGAGGAATCCGTCCGCCTCTCCCTGCGCACTCAGCAGATCATCGCGTACGAATCCGGGGTGGCGGATACCGTAGATCCTCTGGGAGGGTCGTACTACGTCGAAGCCCTGACCGATGAGATAGAAAAGCAGGCCATGGATTACATCAAAAAAATCGACCAGCTGGGCGGGGCTGTGAAAGCCATCGAAAAAGGATTCATGCAGCAAGAGATTCAGGAGAGTTCCTACCGGTATCAAAAAGAAGTCGAATCCGGGAAAAAGATACTCGTGGGGGTAAATAAATTTGAGATCAAAGAACCCCCGTTAAAAGGGCTCCTGAAGGTTGACCCTAAGGTGCGGGAAGTGCAGATTAAGAGGCTGGCGGAGCTTCGGGCCTCGCGGGATCAGAAGCGCGTGGATGGAGCGCTTAAAGAATTGAAGAGAATGGCTAAAGGAGATGGGAATTTGATGATTCCTATCCTCGACTGTGTTCGAGCCTATAGCACCCTGGGGGAGATGTGTGGTGTCCTGCGGGGCGTTTTTGGAGAGTATGAGCCGATAGTGACGGTATAAGAAATTGGACGCAGATTCACCCTGTTAGATTTTCCCTATCTAACAGGGTGAACGCAGATTTTAACGATTTCTTTCTTTTCTGTGTTTATCTGCGCAAATCTGCGTCCTGAATTCTTGAGGAGTTGCCGATGCGGCCGTTAGAGGGAATAAAAGTGCTGGACTTGACGCGGTTACTCCCCGGGCCTTATGGCACCATGCTCCTGGGAGATCTGGGAGCAGAAGTAATCAAAGTTGAAGAGCCCGAGCAGGGGGATTATGCCCGGTCGTACCCACCCCACATCGATGGCATCGGCTCCCGTCACCTGCTCTTAAATCGTAACAAGAAGAGCATCACCCTTAATCTGAAGATGGCCGAGGGAAAAGCGATTTTTCTGAAAATGGTCGAGAACGGGGCGGATATCTTGATCGAGCAGTTTCGGCCTGGGGTTATGGATCGTCTGGGGCTGGGCTATAAGGATCTAAAAAAAGTCAATCCCCGACTGATCTACTGTTCTCTGACAGGATTTGGGCAGGATGGGCCTTACAAAGATGTCGCTGGCCATGACATCAACTACATCGGGATTGGCGGCATTCTGGGGGTCACGGGGCTCAAAGGAGGACCTCCGGTTATCCCCGGCACTCAAATTGCCGACCTCATTGGTGGAGGGCTTTACGCAGTTGTAGGTATTCTGACCGCCCTGCTCGCCCGGCAAAGGACAGGACGGGGTCAGTTCGTGGACGTCTCCATGCTGGACGGAGTGGTCTCTTTGATCCCGGACCAGGCAGCGCTTTTCTTCGCTGAAGGAATAAGCCCCCGCGCGGGAGAGAAGAGGCTTACAGGCGGCCTGCCACAATACAATGTTTATCGGACTAAAGACGGAAAGTATCTTGCAGTGGGTGCCCTGGAAGAGAAGTTCTGGGCCAACCTGTGCCGGGGGATCGGCAAGCCCGAATGGGCAGAAAAAGTTCCCAAAGAAAAAGATGGCCGCTGCGAAGAAATCAAAGAGGAAATGGATCAGATCTTTCTCACCAGGACCCAAAAGGAGTGGGTTGACCTTCTGATGAGAGAAGATACTTGCCTGACAGCAGTCAATTCCCTCGGAGAGGTCTTCGCCGATCCGCAGATCCTCCATCGGGAGATGGTCGTGGAGACAACTCACCCCAAGGGCGGGCGGATCAGGCAGATTGGGGTGCCGGTAAAGTTTTCTGAAACGCCGGGCGAGGTTCGTACCCCAGCTCCAGGAATGGGGGAGCATACAGAAGAAATCCTGAAAGGACTGGGATACACCGAGGAGGGGATCGGGCGATTGAGGAAGGAAGGTGTGATCCGGTGAGAAGAACATACGAAACCACAGAGATCGCAGAGAAATTCTCTTGAAATCCCCCCGACCCCCCTTTGCTAAAGGGGGGCGGGCCATGAACCGTTCTGGTTCATGGCGGGGGGGATTTCTGGGATCGCGCGTGGCCCTAAGCCAAAGGTATTCTTTTCGTTGCGGCTATGCCGCGCTGTGACCTCTGTGGTTAGATTTTCAGAATACTTCTATCGGAGAAAGGAGCGAGTATGGCCGTTTCAGCGTTTGTGTTGATCCGGACGGAGGCGGACAAAACAAGGAGTGCTTTTGAAAGCCTGGCCAAGCTAAAAGGGGTGAAGATGGCCCATACGGTGACCGGACCCTTTGACATCATCCTCTTGGTGGAAGCTAAGAACCTCCACGAATTGGGCGATGTAATTCTTACCAAAATTCGGGGGGTGGAAGGAATCTCCCGGACCATGACTTGCGTGACGGTGGAGACGGGTTAAGAATACAGGGTTCAAGGGTTCATTCCTGACCGCTTGAACCCTTCCGAAAAGAGGGAAGTATGGACAAGAAAGGTGGATTCCGCTTTATTGCCGAAGAGGTATTTTCTATCCCTGGCCGGGGCGTTGTGGTCACAGGCAAGGTGGAGGAAGGGTCGGTTTCTGTGGGCCAAGAGATCGGATTCCTGGGGACAGATGGAAAGTGGACCAGCGCCCTGGTGATCGGAATCGAGGTCTCCCGACGCCTGGTGGAGGAAGTCGAGGCGGGGCAGAGGGCCAGCATTCTGCTTGAGGGGGTAAGAAAAAATCAGATTGCCCTGGGGACAGTCCTGATGGATGTGCCGGTCGCTCCCGTTCCTCCGCCTTCTCCCGCTGCTCCCCAACCATCCTACCCGCCTACGGTTACCGGCCCTTCTGAGCCCTCCCTGGGGAAGGGCATACATCCTCCTTCGAGCATGTGGCGCACGGTGCTTTTTATCATAATCGGCATCCTCATCATTTTGGCCATATTATACTTCCAAGGTAAGTGGGACCCGGCGAAGTGGGATCCGAGAAAAATGCGAAAAAGCCTTCAGCTATCGGCAATCAGCGATCAGCCCTCAGCAATCATCGGTGAGACGACCTCCTTTCTTGCTCATCGCTGATTGCTGATAGCTATTTGCTGACCCCTTTTTTGCGGAGGTTCGAATGCAGAAAGTCAGGCTGGGGAGGACTAACCTTATTGTAAAGAAATTAGGGTGGGGTGGAATTCCCATCCAGCGGGTAAGTGAACAAGAAGGCGTTTCTGTCATCCAGGCAGTGGTGGAGATGGGTACGGATATCCTGGATACCGCCCGCGCTTACACTAACAGCGAGCATCGGGTCGGGTTGGCGTTAAAAAAAATAAACAAGTCCGTCATCCTTTCTTCAAAGTCCTCAGTCCGGACGGAGAAAATCTACGATGAAGTCCACGTGAGTCTCCAGCAGTTGCAGGTGAAAAAAATCAATATTTATCATTTGCACAATGTCTCCAGGGTCGAAGATTATCAAAAGGTGATGGAGCCGGGAGGTGCCTACGAGGGGCTGAAGCGTGCGCAGGCTGAAGGGCTGATCGATCATATCGGCCTCACCAGTCATAGCCTGGACCTTTTGGAAAGAGTGCTCCGAGAAGATCATTTTGATGTGATCATGGCCTGCTACAGCTTCCTCGAGCCCGATGCCGCCCAGAAGGTTTTTCCTCTGGCCAGGGCCAAAGACGTGGGCATTCTCACGATGAAGCCATTCTCGGGTGGAGTGATCGAAGAAGCGGGCCCAGCTTTGAGGTTTGTTCTTTCCACGCCAGACATCGTCCCCATACCCGGGTCAGAGACTCTGGAAAAGGCCCGGGAGAACTGGAAGGTATTCGCTGGGGGATTTCCTCTCGCGGATGAGAATCAGGTTCGGATTCAGCAGATCAGGGAGCAGTTCGACCGGCAATTCTGCCGCCGCTGCGATTATTGTCAGCCCTGCTCGGAGGGAATTAGCATTCAGCTCATGATGGGAATAAAGTCCGTCATCAAGAGATTTGGCAATCCGGATGAGATATCCTGGATCAAGGGGATAGTGGAAAAGGCCAGGAGCTGTACAGAATGCGGGGAATGTTTGCCGCGCTGCCCCTATCAATTGCCCATTCCAGAACTCATCAAGAGAAATTTGGAATGGTATGATAGTTTGAAAAAATAGGGTTCAAGGGGCCAAGGATTCAAGGGGTCAAGAGTTATGGGGTAAGAGATGAGGCGAAAGGCATAAGCGGCAAAAACAAATACTTAACACTCGACACTTAACACTCAACACTTTCTTTTTTTAACTTTAGGCATTTTAGTTCACTTTAGAGCATTTTAGACAATTAAAATGATGTTTCGCTATTTAGCTCCGTTAGTTAGCCTGATCGTGGCCATCTGGGTTTTTTACGACTCCCAGAAACGAGGATATACTGTCGGGCGCGGTCTCCTCTGGGCTGTGGGGGTTTTTCTCCTCCTGATCGTTTTTCTCCCCCTTTATCTGGTCGCCCGGAAGAAGAAGGAGAGAGCCTTGGCCAGAGCGAGGCAAGCCCCGGCCCCTGCAACCCCCAATCCCTGTTTCTACTGTGGCCAAGGCTACGAAGGCGATCCAAAGACCTGCCCCCATTGCGGCCAGAATTTAAAAATGTGAAAAACCTAAACTTCTTGCCCGATAAATAAACCCGTTGCGCTTTTGGTTATTAAGGAGTCCATAATTGATTAGACATTTTCTTCCGTTCATTTGTTGTCACCGTTCACCCTGAGCTGTGAGCCTGTCGAACAGTCGAAGGGTGCGTTGCGAGCCGCTCATGCTTCGACAAGCTCAGCACGAACGGCTGTGGATTCAGGCTGCAGTGTCCATACAATTATGGACTGATTAGTAATGGGGTTATTGCGGGAATTCCGTTTGGAGCGATGAATTTCAATATGACCTTCGAAACATGATGCTAAAGGCTGGGACCTGAAAGATGACTATCTATTTTCAGGGAACATCTTGTCTGAATTGATAAGAAAGGAAGGATTCTTCCAATGGTAAAAAGCCAAGTCGCCCTTATGAAAACCCCGGCCAACCCCGATTATGATCAGATACGCGCTGCCACGGAGAAGGCCATGAATCTGCTGGGTGGTATTCGAGACATCGTCAAGGTTGGACAAAAGATCTTGATCAATCCGAGCTGGGTAACAACAATAACCAAGCGGGAGGAGGCGGTCATCACACTTCCCGAGGTGACCCGGGCAGTCGCCGATATCGTGCAGGATGCTGGAGCAAGGCCGATCATAGCAGAATCATCGGCCATGGGAATAGATACGGAAAGAGTCATCGCTGACTCTGGATATCAGCAACTGAGAGATATGGGGTATGAGGTCGTTGACCTGAAGAAGACAGAATTCACCATGTTCCCCATAGAAAACGGGAAGGTCTTTAAGAAGGTTGAGACCTACAGGCTCGTTAAAGAAGTCGATGCCATTATACCGGTGGCCAAGCTCAAGACTCACGATCAGGCGCATCTTACGCTGACTATTAAGAAGCTGAAGGGATTACTGACGGATAAGTATAAAAGAGAGTTCCATCAACAAGGTCTCTTTGACGGCTGTGTGGATTGGTACAGTGCGTTAAGACCTCCCCTTTCTGTTGTAGACGGCATTTACTGCCAGGAAGGGCTGGGGCCAATTTTTGGCAAACCGGTGGAAATGGACTTAATTGTGGCTGGCCGAGACGCAGTGGCCGTGGATGCGATCTGCGGCTACATCACTGGCTTTCAGCCGGAGGAGGTCCCTATAACGGCAGAGGCGGCCAATCGGGGTTTAGGAGCTGCCGCCCGGGAGAATATCGAAATATTGGGGGAACCCATTGACTCCGTACATCGGCGGTTCATGAGGGTGTTGGAAGATGAGCGGCTCAAAATTGAAGGGCTTAATCTGATTTATGGGGACACAACCTGCTCTGGATGCCGGATGGGCATCATGAGTTCCTTATTTGATATGAAGGTAGCCAACCAGTTGATGTACCTGCCAGGAATCACGATCGCAACCGGGGATCGAGAAATACCGGAATACATCCCCGAGGATAGTTTAGTAACCGTCGGCCGATGTGTCCCCGAGCATAAGAGAAGTAAACGTCATGTCAAAGGCTGTCCACCCAACAACCTGGATATCGTCCAAGCCATCATCGGTGGCCGGACCAAGGCAGAGCGCCATTGGGAGTAGCGCCCCTGGCTAAGTTGAGCAAGCCTTTCAAAAAAGTGGGGGCAGCAAATGGAGAAAAGGAGAGAAACTGCAAGAAGGTCATGGTAGGAGAACTCATCATTGATGCTCACGTCCACACTTATCCTACTGCCGAAATTGGAAAGCAGGCTATGCAAGGGGCTGGCCAGTCTGGATGCTCGGGAACAGTGGAGGAACTCCTTTCTGTAATGGCCAGAGGAAAGATCTCCTACGCGGTTCAGGCCAACATGACCCCCACTTACGACATGAAGACGGCCGCTTTAAAAAATTTGGCGCGGAACATGTCGGACGAAGAGAGGGAAAGAGCCGAAAAAGATATCGATGAGAAAGTGATCGCCAGGATGAAACGGCGGAATCTCTGGACGTGCACCGTGGCCAGGGAAAACCCTGCCCTGATTCCCCTAATAAGTGTGGATCTCTTGCAAACCGCTTCGGACATGGAAGGAGAAATCGAGGATAAAGTGGAAAAGCAGGGGTCCAGAGGCTTGAAGCTTCATCCGGTAAGCAACAGATTCTACCCCCATGATCGAAAATTATGGCCTGCGTATGCCAAAGCTATGGAGATGGGCCTGCCCATACTCTTCCATTCAGGCGAATCTGAGATAGCGGGGTATACTAACGCAGAATACGCCAGGCCAAGATACTTTGAACAGGTCCTGCAAAGCTTCCCGAGATTAATCATTATTCTTGCGCACCTTGGGAAAGGGTTCTTGGATGAATCCGTGCAGGTTGCCCAGAAGTACAACAATGTCTTTTTCGATACCTCTGCCATTATCTCTGGTACAGAATTGAAAGGTGGCCTCTCCTCTGATGCCCAGGCGGTGGAATTGATCCGCAAGATAGGTATTCCTAAGATTTTTTTTGGTTCAGACTGGCCATGGTATGATCCGCTACCAGCCATAGAGTGGATCAGGAGCTTGGACCTTGCCGAGGAGGAGAAGAGAAGAATCCTGGGGAAAAATGCAGCCGAAATTTTCAGCCTTAAGAGTTTTAACGCTCGTATCGCGTCTCAGAAATAAGTGGAATAATTGAGAAGTGGCTCCACGTTAGAATTTGTCAAAGAAACTTTTGGGATACGACATTAGGTTACTCATTGATATACACCCGGGGAACTCTGGGGCTGATAGCGCAGACCAGTTCATAATTGATGGTTCCAGCAAGGTCCGCTAAGTCCGTGGCCGTGATTTCTTCATTCCCCTGCCGGCCAAAGAGCACAACTTCATCGCCGATCTTTGCGTCGCAGGAGGGACCGAGATCGACGATGATCTGGTCCATGCACACTCGGCCTACGACTGGGCGTCGTCTGCCGCCGATTAGAACAGAGGCCTTGTTGGACAATTGGCGGCTGTAACCGTCGGCGTAGCCAACCGGTAAGGTAGCGAGAAAAGTTGCCTGCGGCACCGTGTAGGTGCAGCCGTAGCCAACGGTCGTTCCAGCCGCGGCCTGTTTGATGAAAACGATTTTCGTCTTCAATTGCATGGCTGGTAAAAGGTGCAGGCCCTGGCGCATCTCGCGCGAAGGGGGCAAGCCGTAGAGGATAATGCCCGGACGGATCATATTAAAATGTCCGCGGGGCAGGTCAATGATGGTGGCGCTGTTGGCCGCCGAAATCCAAGGAAGGGAGATCCCAGCAGCAGCGATTTTGTTCACGACGGCATGGAACTGGTCCAGCTGGTTGTGAGCATGCGTTTTATCCCAGCTATCTGCTTTGGCCAGATGGGTGAAGGCTCCCCGCAATTCCAATCCAGGAATGTCGAGTAACTCTTGCATAAAGCTCAATGCCTCATCCGGACGCACCCCTATCCGTCCCATACCGGTATCGATTTTGACCATCACCTTTGCTCGATGAGCAGAGCGGCGGGCCGCCTCCGATAGGGCCTGCGCAGCTTCCAGCGTCGAGACAGCGGCGATCAGGTCATAATCGATCAGGAGCTGGGCTTGTTCAGGAAGGGCGAGGCCGATTACAAAAATGGGGACGGTAAAACCGCTCTCCCGGAGAGCTGCCCCTTCCTCTGGGATGGCGACTCCCAAGAAGTTGGCGCCGGCTGCCAAGGCCGCCGCGCTCACCTGGGTAGCTCCGTGGCCGTAAGCGTTAGCTTTAACAATGGCGACCATATAGGTGGAAGGGGAAAGAGTCGCCCGAATTTGGCGCACGTTATGGCGAATCGCCGCCAGGTCAATCTCAGCAAGAGTGGGTCGCATGAAGATTCTTTCTCCCCGGATCTCAATCCTCTAATCAAAGGGGGCAATTCTGGGGTTATTCTACCATACTCTTCGCCAAGAGCAGATTGAGATTGAGGATTTGCAGAAGGGCTACCTATCTTCGGCGAAGGGCCTTTCCGGCTCTGATAGAAGTTAGATTCCCATTTTCTACGGCCACTTGGCCTGCCACAAGTACGTAGGCTATGCCTATTGGGTATTGATTAGGCTCGGCAAAGGTCCCCTTATCGATGATGGTTTCGGGGTTAAAGATGGTGATGTCCGCGACCATTCCTTCCCGAATCAACCCCCGCTCCTGAAGTCCGAGGCGTTGGGCTGGGAAGGAGGTCATGCGTTTAATAGCCTGGGGAAGGGTGAGGACCTTTTCTTCCCGGACGTACTTGCCCAGGAAGCGGGCACAGGTGCCATATACACGGGGGTGTGGTTTGCCGCCAACGATGCCGTCGGAACAGAGGGTCATGTATTCGCTGCGCATGATCTCTTTCACATCCTCTTCACACCCGTAGAATAGCGTCATGGTTACGGCATTCTCTTCCGCAATGAGGAGATCGCATACCGCATCTAAGGGGGTCTTGCCCATCTCTCGGGCGATGGCCGGGATCGTCTTTCCTTCGGCAAAACGGTTGGCTTCGGATTTTACAGCGTTGACCACAATACTATCCCAGCCGCACGAATCCACAAAGTTATCCCAACGTTCCGGTTTAATATTTTCCTGCACCTGGCGGATCTCTTCTCGAAAAGTGCGGTTTTTCAGCCCCTCCAAGAGCCTGGCCGTGCCCCCGGTGTGAAAACGTGGAGGAATCACCGCATCGAGCATTGTACTGCCCGCGATATAAGGGTATTGATCGAAAGTAACATCGAGGCCCTTTATCCTCGCCTCTTCAATCAATCTCAGAGCCTCGCCGGCCTTGCCCCAATTGCGCTTTCCCGCGACCTTAAGGTGCGAGATATGCAAAGGGCACTCCGCTTCCTGGCAGATGCCGATTACCTCCTTAATGGAATCGAGAACCAGGTCGCTCTCATTGCGCATATGGACAACAAAAAATCCGCCGTAGTTTGCCGTAACCCTGCACAGTTCAACCATTTCATGCCGGTCGGCATAAATGCCGGGAGGGTAGATAAGGCCCGTGGAAAACCCACATCCCCCTTCCTCCAGAGCCTGGGCGAGAATTCGTTTCATTCGTTCGAGCTCAGCCGGAGTGGCCGGCCTATTCTCCCAGCCCACTACCATAGCCCTAATAGCTCCATGGGGCACGAGCATCATAGAATTGGTTGCCGGAGGCAGCTTATCCAAGGCGGATAGATATTCCGCCATGGAGTTCCACGGCCACTGCGTAAGGTAGGTGCCCAGAAGCCCGGAGACGCGCAGCCTCATCGGTCCCTTATTTTCCTCATCCAGAGGAGCTACGGAGAGACCATCCTGACCGATCAGGGCTGTCGTGATTCCCTGCATGAGCTTGGCGTCTTCTTCCGGGTGTTTGAAGACTCTAAGGTCAGAGTGGGTATGGGTGTCGATAAAACCTGGGGAGACGATGAGTCCAGTCGTATCGATCACCCGCTTGGCATCATTTTTTATATCGGGCCACACCCGGACGATCTTCTCCCCTTCAATGGCCACATCCGCATTGAACCACGGGTTCCCCGCTCCATCGATCACTCGCCCATTCTTGATGAGTATATCCAGCATGGAAACCTCTCCTTCTAACTAAAGGATTTCCTTGCGCCAAACGAGTTTATCCTCCAGGACCCCGCTATGAAAGTCGCGCAGGATTTTCACTAATGAATTTACCGCCACCTCGATAATACGTTCTCCCTTCTGACGCGCCCCTGCCGAAGGGTCTCCCCAAACCCCTGGAACCCAGGTAGCAGCCTCCATGTTCACCAGTTCTGGCTGGAGGTAAAGTTGAAGAGAAGTCTCTACTTCGCCTGAATGGCCCAGAAACCCTTTGTCCGACGGGCAGGCCTTCTTGATCTCCTCGGAAACAGAGGGCAGATCCCAGTAATTGTAGCCGATGCAGGAAACCCCCTCTTCCGCAGCCAACTTGGTCCGCATGGCCGCGATAACCGGGGCGTTCCCATAATGGCCATTCAGAAAAAAGATTTTCTTGAATCCATGGGCATGAACGCTGGCGGCCACTTGGGTCAGGAGTTCGACAAAGGTATGGTATTCGAGCGTAATGGTACCGGGGTAAGGCATGTGATGGGGAGAGTACCCGGTCCAGATGGGGGGTAACACCAGAACGGGGAATTCCTCTATGGCCGAAGCTGCGCGGTGGGCGACCGTAAAGCAGCAATTGGTGTCCGTGTTGATGGGCAGGTGATTGCCGTGCTGTTCAATCGAAGCTACTGGAATAATTACGATCGCCCCAGCTTTGGCTGCCTCTTCGAATTCAGACCGCCGCATCGTTTCCCAAAATATTTTTTTTATGGACCACCTCCTACAACCTTGCCCCCCAAAATCAAAGTGGGCAGCCACAATGAAAGCCACGGAATGTAGGTTGTAAGCATTAAAGTGGGGATACCCACAAGAAACAGAAAAATCATCATGGGGGGCACCAATTCTTCATAGGGGAGGTTGGACAACTTCGTCCCCAGGAAGATGGAAATGGCATAGGGCGGGGTGACGACCCCTATACCGATGTTCATCACAATGATGGCGCCCAAGTGGATCAGGTTGACATCCAATTTCTGGATTAGAGGCAAAATAAGCGGTACCACAATGATGATAATGGGAATTCCATCTATGAACATGCCCAGAATGAGGAGAAGGATGTTCATCATAAGCAGGATGGCATATTTATCTTCGGAAATGCTCAAGACGAACTGGGTCATGAGTTCGCCCACCCCCTCGCGAATCAAAAGGCGGGTAAAGACTGTGCCAAACCCGAGGAGGAAGGCCAGCATGCCCATGGCAACCACGGTAGTTTTAGAGCATTCCCAAAATCCTTTTAGCTTCATTTCCCGGTACATGAAGAAACCAACCAGGGCCGTGTACAGGGCTGCAATGGCGCCTGCCTCATTGGGGGTGAATATTCCCCCGTAAATTCCCACGAGCACAATAAAAGGGCAACCTAAAGCAGGAAGGGCTGACCATGTCGACGCCCCAATTTCTCTTATCGATCCTATAAACGTGGTGGGCAGCTTGGGTGCCTCCTTACTGGGCGTATAATATCGGTGACAAATGAAAGTGTTCACCAATATATAGCCACCAGCCAGAATCAAGCCGGGGATGACCGTGGATAGAAAAGACAGCCGCTACAGACTGCTGGGCCACCAGGCAGTAAAGGAGTCCCGGAACGCTGGGAGGAATCAAGTATCCGAGAAAACTGGAAGAGCATAGAACGGCGGTCACGTACCTGCGCTGGTAGCCTAACTTCTCTAAACCCGGGACCAGAATGGGGATTAAGGCGGCAATCACTGGCAGGGATGATCCTGTAAGGGCTCCCATGAATACAGCAGCCACGATCCCCACATCTACCAGTCCGCCGGGGATTCTACCGACTAAGGCGTAAGAGAGCCGAACGAGGCGGGCCGAAATCCCGGACTCGGCAATCAGATTGCCGGCCCATATAAAAAAGGAGATGGCCATCAGAACATAATTGTCAATGGCATGATAAAAGGTTCCAGCCATAAAGGATAAAGAAGCCTTGATCAGGAATATGGCTGCGATCGTGCTTCCCAAAAAAACCCAACATAAAGGCAGACCAGTCAGGATTCCGATGAAAAAGATCAATAGCCCAAAGAGGACGCCCGCTTCCATTTATTCCCTCCCTGCCTTAGGTCGATTATTGAGAACCCTGATGAGCTCCCCGATATCCCTTCTCAAAATGATCAGTAGATGGACAAGGACAAGGAGTAAGGCAACAAAAAGAAAAATCTGGAGCCAGCTGGTGTTGAACCAGCGGAGCAGCGTCCCATATTCCGGATATTTTACGGCCCGATCCATGAATTGGTAAGCCACGGGAAGGAAGATAAGCAGAATGCCAATGGACAGCACTTCCAGGAAAACTCGGTAAAAGGCGCCGCCCACGGGCTTATTCCTAAACACCCGGTTGCGGAAAATATCGATGGAGATATGGCCTTCTCTATAGGCGGTAACCACAAAGGCTGTAAACATAAAAAAGACAAAAATATACAGGGCCAGATCGTTCAGCCACATAATCTCGATGTGCAAAACGTAGCGATTGATAACGGTCGCGCAGATGAGTAGGGTTGTAAGGGACATGGCGATGATACTAAAATTCATCTCTACGGATTGGACTGCCCTATAGATAGATTGGAGAAACCTCTTCATCCTCGTAGTCCTCCCTCTGGCCTTTGGTATATTATTATGAATCCCGAGAAACCCCCATATTCTGTTTACATACTCAGATCTTATAAAAACTTAAGCGAGGGGATTATTTGACCTCCCCTCGCTTCTTCTGGGTAAGGATCAATGGTTCTTTCTATTTTTTGGCCGCGGTCAGCCTGACCTTATCCAGCTCATCCAGGATCTTCTTAGCCATATTCTGGCCAGGATAATGCTTCTCCAGCCAGGGCTTGCAGAGCTCGTCCCATACGGCGGGCATGTTGGCTTTTTTCCGAAAAGCCTCTCTTTCCGTTCCCGTGGGGGTATAGATATTAAGGCCAGCGGCCACTAATTTCTTTTTATAATCCTCGTCTGTTTTTTTCCGTTCCAGGTAGTCGCGGGCTTCGGCTTCCCTGCCTGCTTTGACAATAGCATCCTTCAAGTCCTGCGGGAGTTTATCCCATAGCTTCCGATTCATGGCGATATTGCAGCAGTCCCACGACCAATCCAGGGCCGTATAGTATTTCAAAACTTCATAATGGCGCTCTTCGACCAAAGATCCCCACAAACCCCAGGCCCCATCCACAACCCCGGTTTGCAAGGCATTATAGAGATCAGCCCAGGGTATGGTCTGCAAGGTCATGCCGGTGCCTTTTCCCATGTTCTCCAGGCTCCGTACAAAGCCGAGGGAGGCTGAAACTCTCAGCTTCAGTTTGCTAAGGTCATCGGGGTTTTTGATCGGTCTGACTTTGTTTCCGAGCCCATAAGGCCCCATGGGGGAGCTCCAGAGAAGCTTAAAACCCACCTCTTCATAAGCTTTGTCCATCACCTTGTAGAGAATCCCATTTGGTGGGCCATAGGCAATGGCTGCCTCTTCGTAGCTTCCCACTGTCCAAGGCATCCAGTTCAGCATTCCTCCGGGAACGAGATTCACATAGGGAGCATAAACTGCCATCTCGATGCTTCCTTCCCTGACCGCATGGAAAATTTCATCATGGGTCCCGAGCAAGCCGCTGTGCTTGAAAGTCATCTGAATTCTGCCGTTAGAATACTTGTTGAGGAGGTCGCAGAACATTTGGATGGAATCATTCCTAACCTTTTGCGTCCAGGCGCTGCCAAATCGCCATTTATACTCTACCTTGGCCTGGGCTGCCGCCGGATCTGGAGCCATCATCAAGATACTTACTGCGAAAAAAATCAAGCAAATGCCACCCACCACTTTTAACAACTTTCTTGCTTCCATTGCCCACCTCCCTGAATTTATTTTTTGTCGCTACTTCTCATGCTTCCCTGTTTGATCACTCTGCTTAAAAATCCCCCCAACCCCCCTTTACCTAATCGACATCTCTGCTGCAGCTTCCTCGGCTGCCCGGATGATCCGTTGGATATCTTCCTCGGTGTGGGCCATGGAAATAGCCCCGCCACCATACATCGTGTAAACTCCCTTGTTAAACATGCGCAAACGAAACTCTTTGTCCCGGCGAGTTATATCCGTGCTCGTCTCAACATCTTCTATGTTTCTCAAGGGAACTTCCCTGGATGATGGAAAACAGGTGGTAAAGAGAGAACCCACCCCGAAGCATTTCACCAGAAGGCCATAAGAGTGGAAAGCATTCTCTATCCCCTCTCGCACCCGCCTTCCCCTCTCCTCCAGGGCTGGATAGATTTCCCTTTCGTGCTCCTCCAGGTACCTGAGCATGGTTCGCCCGGCGATCATGGAAGGTAGCATGCAGGAGAAGGTCCCGCCGCCCATCAGGACTCCCCGCCCCTTGGGTAAACCTGAGGTTGGGCTCGCCAGGTCCATAATGTCCTTGCGGCCGGCCACCAGACCCAGGTTCCAACCGCCACCCAACACCTTCCCCATGGTTACCAGGTCGGGCTTCAGTCCATACCTTCTCTGGGCACCGCGCAATGACAACCGGCAGCCGGTGATAATTTCGTCTAAAATAAACAACCCTCCCATTTTCCTGGTTTCTTCCTGCACCGCTTGCAAAAAGCCGTCCACTGGCGGTATGAAATACTGACCCACAGCCTCGATGATCACTCCTGCCAGGTCAGAAGCATATCGATGTATGGTGGCAATGGTGCCCTCGGTGTCGTTGAAAGAGATGGGCCGGGTATATTCCGTTACCCCGGGTAGGAGCCCAGCACTTTCCGACAAGTCCATGGGAACATGAATGGCCACGCTCAGGTCAGTTCCAGCTCCATGCCATCCCCCCTTTACTTTGAGAATCACCTTCCTTCCGGTATATGCCCGGGCCAGCCTAACGGCGTACATGGTGGCTTCGGTACCCGAGACCCCAAAGCGCACTTTCTCCGCGCAGGGAATGAGGCGGCAGATATCTTCGGCAAAAGCGACCTGGTATTCATTGACCATGCCCCAGTGGGCCCCAGCAGAAATTTTTTCCTGCAGCACCTTAACAATGGGCTCGGGCAGGTGGCCCAGGATATGGGCGTAATGCCCCATCCATAAATCGATGTATTCGTTACCGTCAACATCCCAGACCCGGGAACCAGAAGCTTTCTTGATGTACAAGGGGTAGGGCGCAAAGTACCGCAAGTTGTGGGAAACTCCCCCCGGCATGACCTGCGCCGCTCGGGCATAAAGCTTGGCCGAGCCAGGCGTCCGTTTCTCGTATTCCTGCAAATAATCCTCCATGATGGATAATCCTCCTCTTTAACCCAGAATTTCCTCCAGCGGGGTGTAGGGCAGATTTAACGCTTCCGCCACTGCCCGGTAAGTGACCCGCCCATCTATGACATTCACCCCTTTGGCCAGGCCACTATTCTCCAAAACTGCGCGGCGGAAGCCTTTGTTGGCAAGCTGGAGAGCGTATTCAATTGTGGCGTTGGTCAGGGCAATCGTGGAAGTACGGGCAACGGCCCCTGGCATATTGGCGACGGCATAATGGACCACGCCGTGCTTTATATAGATGGGATGGCTGTGGGTGGTAACGTGATCGATGGTTTCCACACAACCCCCCTGGTCGATGGACACATCGACGATGACCGAACCCGGTTCCATGGTCTTGACCATTTTCTCGGTCACCAGTTTAGGCGCTTTGGCTCCGGGAATCAGCACGGCACCAATCAACAGGTCAGCTTTGCGGACCCAGGAGGCGATGTTGTAGCTGTTGGACATGATGGTTGCAACCCGGCCAGCAAACAAATCATCCAGATAACGCAGGCGATCTATGGAGATGTCGATTATGGCCACCCGCGCTCCCATTCCCAAGGCGATTTTGGCGGCGTTGGTTCCCACGATTCCACCGCCAATGATTACAACCTGTGCCGGTTCCACGCCCGGCACCCCGCTAAGCAGGATTCCCTTGCCCCCGCAGGGCTTTTCCAGAAGCTGGGCTCCTACCTGGACGGCCATGCGCCCAGCGACCTCACTCATTGGCGAAAGGAGGGGCAAGGTGTGGTTCGGGCCTTCGATGGTTTCGTAAGCGATACCGATTACTTTCTTCCCCAAGAGTATTTTGGTCAACTCTGGTTCTGGCGCCAGATGCAGGTAGGTGAACAGGATCTGTCCGCTGCCCAATAAATCGCACTCCGGGGAAAGAGGTTCCTTCACCTTCATAATCATCTGCGCCTGCTCAAATAAGCGTTTCTTGTCGGAAAGAATTTCCGCTCCCGCTCTGGCATAGCTGTCGTTAGAAAAAACACTGCCCAAACCGGCATTCTCTTCCACAAGAACAGTATGCCCTGCTTTGCACAGGGTCTCGGTACCCGCCGGCGAGAGGGCTACGCGGTCCTCATTATTCTTGATTTCCTTGGCCACGCCGATGATCATAACGGACACCTCAGAAAAGAAAATTTTATAAGACAGCCCCTACTTTAAGGGAGCTAAGGGACAATTTCGATGGGTAGTTTAAATTCCGGAAGGAGTGTATTAAATTAAAAGAATAGAGTCAAGGTATTATTTTTCTGGGTTGATCCGTTTGGAAATTTTAAATTGGATGCCCATTCTATCTATTCTATCGGCTTAAAGTATTCGATGTCGAAGATGGTCCCTTCTCTTTTTTCTTTCCACACAGCTTTAACCCGCATGCCGATCCGAATCTTTTCCTTCAGGTATTCAATGCGGTAATTTTCCAGGCTACCGATGAAGTGAGAAAACCCGTTGTCTGCGCCATCTAATTGGATTAGGCCGATAATGTAAGGGGGCTCTTTGGGCTGACCTTCATACGGGAAATTGATCAGCACCCAGGTCCTAAGAGTTCCCTCGTCTTTTACCTGGACCCATTCGTCCATGTCCCTGAAACAACGGGAGCAGAAACTCCGGGCAGGAACCAGGACTCTTGCGCACTGCTCGCATCGAGTGCCCATGATGCGCTTGTTCTGAAATTCCTCGAAAAACCTCGTATTGGTAGGACCTAAGGCCCACTGATAGGGCAAGGTAATGGTTCCCCTTAGGACGCGTGTTTCTTTCTGATCCATGTTTGTTTCCCCTTCTCAATCAGTTCTTGAAAGAATCTAATGAAGATAATTTCTCTGTGTCCTCTGTGGTTTCCTTTGGTTTTATATGGTCTTCCCCAGGATCATGATTCCGTTGAACTGGTCCATACCACCCATAGCGTGGGCCAGCCCGGTTTGCACCCCATCGATCTGGTGCGCTCCAGCCTTGCCCTGGATTTGCAGAACAACCTCTGCCACCCGCTGCAATCCAGTGGCTCCGATGGGATTGGTACACAAAACCCCACCCGAAGGGTCGCAGGGGAGGTCTCCCCCATCCATCACCACACCCTTTTCCACGAGCTCGCAGCCCTTTCCCTCATCGCCAAAGCCAAAGCATTCATAGAACAAGAGTTCCTGAAAGGTGAAGGGATTGTATACCTCCGCCACATCCAGTTCTTTTCTCGGATTGATGATTCCCGCCATCCGGTAAGCATTCTTGGCGGACTGGATCGCTGATTGCCAGCGCACCTTCTCGCTGTCCCCGAAGAAGTGTTCTTCCCCGCAATATCCTATGCCCTTAACCCACACGGGCAGGCCGGGCAGCCTCTTGGCCGCATCCTGAGAAGCGAGAATCAGCGCGCAGGCTCCATCTGAGGAAGGGCAGACATCCAGAAGGCGGACGGGATAGGCAATGACCCTCGACCGCAGCACATCCTCCACGGAGATTCTTGTTTTGATATGGGCATAAGGGTTGTTTAGGGCCGCATTGTGGTTGCGCACAGAAATCAGAGCCGCCGCTTCTCGCACCCTTTCTTCAGGCAGTCCATAATAGTGTATGTACTCATTGCATTGGAGGGCAAAGATACCGGGGGCACCGGCCAGAAAGGGTCTCTGGAAAAAGGGGTCTGCCACGGTGGACATGGTACCCTGGGGTTCGCCTTCGTACATCTTCTCCGCGCCTATGGCCAGCACTACATTGAAAAGGCCGGAGGCTACATGGTAAAAAGCGGCCTGAGCAATGGATACACCCGTCGATCCACAGGTAGCCACACGAATGACAGGCTTTCCAATGGCGCCCATGGCGTCGGCCCAGTAGAGATGGGGGCCATTCACGCCCTCCATAGGAGGTGGCATGGAACCTGTGACCACGGCTTGGATATCAGCGAAAGAAATCGCTGCATCTTCCAGGGCTGCTACCACTGCTTCACGAATCAACTCCGGGTAGCTTACGTCGAGCCTTTTGCCACATCGGGTCTGCCCTGTGCCAACAATTGCTACCGGTCTGGCCATAGATTCCTCCAGTTATCAGAACCTAACCACAGAGACCACAGAGAACCTACCCTTCAATCTTTCCTTCCGAGGATCACGACTGTGTGGGCCTGCCCACCCAGCCCATGGACACTGTGAGCGAGAGCCCTTCTTACATTATGGACCTGGTGGCCGTTAGCTTTCCCCATAACCTGGAGGGCTGCCTCTGCCACTCTTATGAGCCCTCTGGACACATAGGGATGGCTCGATAGAACTCCACCAGAGGGGTTCACAGGAATCTTGCCTTTCAAAGAAGTGAAACCCTCTTCTACGAACTTGCCTCCTTTTCCTTCCGCACATAGGCCGAGTTGTTCACACCAGAGGATCTCCTGGAAAGACGTGGGTTCGCAAATTTCGGCCACGTCGATTTCATCGCTCGGGTTCTTGATTCCCGCCATCTCGTAAGCCCTCCGGGCTGCGGTAACAAGGGTGCCTTTAAGAATGTCCCGGTCACCCAACCAGTAGGAATCCGTATTCCAACCGATTCCCTCGATCCATACTGGGCAATCCGTCAGATCTCGGGCTACTTCTTCACTCGCCAGAAACAGGGCACACCCCCCATCCGACGGGCCGGCACAATCTAAGGCCCTCAAAGGATAGGCCACAAGCTCTGAGGCCAAAACATCCTTCAGGGATAGCTTGGCTTTTCGATGGGCCTGGGGATTATGAAGGGCATTGCCTAAATTCTTAACAACCACCGAGGCCAGCTGATTGTCCGTTAATCCATATTGATGCCTGTAGGCCTGAGCTTGAAGGGCGGCCACCGCTACCTCATTTAGCCCCACGGGACGTTGAAAAAACGGGTCTCCGTACAGGTTCGTCAGTCTCCAATAGGAGGGAATCTCGCTTCCTTTTGTGAGGCTCAATACGAGGGCCGTTCTATGGTGGCCAGACAAAATGCGCATGGTGGCATAACATAGAGCAAATGCCCCATCCTCAGCCGCTTTAGTGGCATTTTTCAGGTAAGAACCCGCAGCATCGAAGTAAAAAGAATTGGAGCAACTAATGCCCATCCAGTAGTCCGAGGAAGATGAGACCACAGTATCGATATCGTCCCGCGTGAGATTCAGGGGATCCAAAACCTGTCGGACAAGCCTGTAGGCGAGGTCACGAATATTTTCGGGAAGAAAATCCCTGTGGGTAGTTTGGGCTACCCCTACGATAGCCACCCGCCTCTCCATGGCTTTACTCCCCCATTCAAATTTTTTGCCATTATTACTTTTCTTGAGCTTTTGGTCAAGGGATAGGCGCGAACATTTCAAATACTCCCTTACCTCGAAGGTGTGAAAAAAATTATGCTAATGCCAAGTTGCAGAACCTGGCGTAACATCAGATCGCCTCCCCAGGTCCGGTAGCGGAGGCGCTTAGCTTGGCATCATGAGGCGGTTATTCTTCCATGGATCAGGCGGGAAAAAGCACCCCGCCTCCCTTTTCGGACCGATGGTTGAACGGTTTAGGAGAGTCTTCTCCCGCCGATGCTGCCTGCACTCACCGCCTCCGCTCCCGGACCCCGACAAAGGGGAGAAGGATGTAATCAATTTTTTCACAGCTCCCCCGCAGGTGGGGATATTGGGCGGGGCGGGTTCGGCATGAAGGATTTTGTGGAATTTTGCTGGTTCAAGATGATATGATATCGTCTTGATAAAAACCGCAGGTTTCTCTTAAGAAAAAAGGAGGTATCTATATGGATTGGGGAATGCAGAATCGTCTGGGGCGGCTGATTCAACCAGATGGGCACTGTTTCTTCTTACCGATCGATCATGGCTACTTTCAAGGTCCCACGAGCAAACTGGAAAAACCGGGGGAGACCATCAAGCCATTGATTCCCTATGCCGACGGCCTCTTCGTGACCCGTGGGGTACTGCGTTCCTGCGTTGACCCCAGGAACTGCCCGCCCATTATCCTTAGGGTTTCGGGCGGAACGAGTATCATCGGAAAGGACCTGGCTCACGAGGCCATTACGACCTCTGTCCAGGAAGCGCTCCGTCTCAATGTGGCTGCGGTGGGCATGTCCATTTTCGTGGGAAGTGATTATGAGCATGACTCCCTTTTGAACTTGGCGAAACTGGTGGATGAAGGTCAGAATTATGGGCTTCCAGTTATGGCCGTCACGGCTGTGGGCAAAGAGCTGGAAAAGAGGGACGCCCGTTATCTCTCGCTCTGCTGCCGGATTGCCGCCGAACTCGGTGCCAACATCGTAAAGACCTACTGGTGTGAAAACTTTGATAGGGTGGTCAAGGGCTGTCCGGTTCCCGTGGTCATGGCCGGTGGGCCCAAGTGCGAGACTGAGCGAGAGGTGTTCGAATTTGTCTACGATGGCATGCAAAAAGGAGCCATCGGCCTGAACCTGGGGAGAAATGTGTGGCAACATGAACACCCGGTGGCTATGATGAAGGCTCTGCGTGCTATAATCCACGAAAAAGCTTCGGCGAAGGAGGCGGAGGGGATTTTTCAGGAAGAAAGAAAAGGTAGGGAGGTGGGGGGATAGGGGGATAGGGATATAGGGGGGATCGGGCGATGGGGAGATAGGGTGAAAGAAGATGGAAAGATATTTATCAAGACTCATCGAGACCTGGAAGTTTATCAGAAAGCCTTTAATTTGGCCATGTTGATATTTGAGGAGAGTAAGTCTTTTCCCAAAGAAGAGAAATTTTCCCTTATTGACCAGATACGAAGATCCTCCCGATCTATTTGCGCCAATCTGGCAGAAGCTTGGCGCAAAAGACGCTACGAAGCATCTTTTATCTTAAAGCTGAGTGATGCTGAAGCGGAGGCTGCTGAAACAGAAGTCTGGTTGGAATTTGCTGTTCAGTGTGGGTACCTTAAACCGGAAGTTGGGCAAAAACTATCGGCTTCTTATAGCGATATTTTGGGGAAACTAGTTCGACTAATTAACGACCCCCAACCCTGGCTGCTGCCAGGAGCGAAGCGACGGTTGGGATGAGAAAGTCTCCCGATCTCCCCATCCCCCTAACGAGGTATTATGAAAAGCCTCTTTGATCCCAAAGAATCCCGAGAATTCATCGCAAAGTATCCAACCATCCCTCCAGAGTTGGCCCTGCGGCTTTACACTTCCCGTTTGATCGGAAAGGATCCCCACCTCGTTCTTCATGGCGGAGGAAACACTTCCCTTAAATTACGAGTGCAGAATATAGTAGGGGAAGACCAGGATGTCCTCTACGTGAAAGGCAGCGGGGTAGACTTAGCCACTATTGAACCCCGAGGATTTGTCGGGCTGGAATTGAATGCGTTGCGAAAGCTGGAAAGTCTCCCGAGTCTTGCAGATGAAGAAATGGAGAACCAGCTTCAGATTCACAAGGTTTCTTATTCTTCCCCGGATCCTTCAGTGGAAGCACTCTTGCATGCTTTTCTTCCTCCGTGCTACATCGACCATACCCATGCGGATTCCATTCTCATCCTGACCAACCAGAAACACGGGGAAGATTTCCTGAAGGAGGCGCTGGGACCACGGGTGGCCATTCTTCCCTATTTCATGCCCGGAATAAGCCTGGCCAAAGCGGTTCTCGAAGGATATGTACAAAACCCAGGGATAGAAGCAATTGTGGTCATTCATCATGGGATTTTCACTTTTGGCGAGGATGCCAGAACGTCATATGAGAGAATGATTGAATATGTAAAAAAGGCAGAAGGGTATATCGAAGAGAGAACGCGCAGTAAGGTTTTCGGATCTGCCCGCATAGGTCTGACCCCGGCGAAAGATTTCTCCTCATCGGTTGCCCGTTTCAATCAGATCGTTCGCGGGGCCTGCGCTTTCAGGACGGAGAGTGGCCACCTGCGCAGATTCTATGTAGAGGTGCGCAGTGATGCCGACCTGGTAAAGGCTTCTCTTTTGCGAGAGGCGAAGGATCTGTGTAGCTCCGGTGTCCTCACCCCAGATCATGTGACCCGGACGAAAAACTTATGGGCATCCATAGAAGACATTCCGGAAGATGACCGGACCCTTCAGCGGATGGTAAGAACAGTAGTGGATGCCTATAAATCCGCCTACGACAAATATTTCTCGGCTCAGCTGCAAGCCAAAAAGATGGAGAGAGAAAAACTTGACCCTTATCCCCGGGTTTTCTTGGTTGCCGGGATTGGTCTGGTTACTCTCGGGTTTACCCGCAAAGACGCTCAGATTGCTGCCGATATCGCCGAGCATACTTTACGGGCCAAGATCTTAGCGAACACATTGGATGAGTACGCGGCTATTTTGGACTCTCACATTTTTGACATAGAATACTGGCCCCTGCAGCAAAAAAAGGTTGGTCGGATACCTTCTCTTCCTCTTTCCGGACAGATCGCGGTTGTGACAGGAGCAGGGGGTGCTATCGGTCTGGGAATTGCCGATCGGTTGTTGGCTGCTGGGGCAGCGGTCGTGATCGGCGACATCGATGAGCCCCGTTTGCAAAAAATCCATTCTATCCTGCTGAGAAAATATGACCGAATTCTAATCGAGAAAATCATTTTCGACGTTACAGACTATGAAGCCGTCGAAAAGGCCTTTCAGGAAGTAAGCTGGAAACTGGGGGGGATTGATATTCTTGTCCCAAGCGCTGGAACAGCTCATGTGGCCAAGGTGGAAGACCTGGACCCGAAAAAATTTGACCAGGTCATGGCGGTCAACCTCAAGGGGACTTTCAACGCCATTAAAGCCTCCATCCCGGTATTCAAACATCAGGGAACAGGCGGGAATATCGTGGTAATCAGCTCGAAAAATGTCTTTGATCCCGGGGCAGCCTTTGGCGCGTATAGCGCGTCCAAAGCCGCGGCCCATCAGATTTCCAAAATCGCGGCACTGGAACTGGCTGAATTGGGCGTCCGGGTAAATATGGTCAATCCGGATGCCGTATTCGGGGATGAAGAAGTCCCATCGAAACTTTGGGAGGAGATCGGCCCTGAGCGGATGAAATCGAGAGGGCTGGATCCTGCCGGCCTGCGAGAATATTACCGCCAGAGAAATCTCTTAAAAGTCCAAGTGACAGCCGAACATGTGGGCAATGCTGTTGTTTTCTTTGCTACTGAAGCCAGCGGTGCCACAACCGGCGCTACCCTTCCGGTGGATGGAGGAATCCCCGCCGCCTTCCCAAGGTAAAATGCGGAATGCGGAGATTTCTTCCCAAACAGCCTGCGCAACCCCGGAGTCTTAATTCCTATAGCTCGGACCCAATCTTTGCGGAGAGATTGCTGCTGATTCCCCTTTCCTTCGCCAATTTAGAATTTAACCAACTTCCTTAGGAATTTCACCACAGAGAACCCATAGAAAATTATTATAGAAAAAATCTGTGCTCTCTCTGGTTAGATTTTGACAACACGTTTTAAGAAGGAGGGGAGCAGGAATATGGTTACCTTTTTTGGAAAGGGCTGGCAAGGATGGGATATTAATATGATTCTTTTCAATGAGTTAAGATTTAGATACGGAGTGCCGATAATGATTTAAAATAGCCTGGATGTCTATGGAGAAACGAATGGAAGGCAAAATTTTCTTTACCCTCTAGGAGGGTTACAATATGCGAGAGGATCGTAAGAGAAAATACCAACTTGTTCGCGAAGTAGGCCTTAGGCGCAGAAAGATTAAGAAATTAGACCCATCGGAAGAGGGGCCCAAGCGTATTGAAGAAGCCCTTCCCAAAGGGGAGGAGACAGCTCTCCGCCTAGCGCAAGAGAATGCGATCATGGCAGAAATCGGGCGAGTCATCAGCTCCACCTTCAACATCGAGGAGGTATACGAACGATTTGCCGAACAAGTGCGCAAACTCATCCAATTTGACCGGATTGCCATCAACATCATCAATCCCGAGAAGCAGACCTTCACCATCCCTTATGTCCTGGGGCCAAATGTGGCTGAACGGGAGGTGGGGAAAGTCGTCCCCTTAGCCGGCACTGGTGCGCAAGGGGTGATGCAGAATCGATCGAGCATGCTCATTCTGGGAGAGAATTGGGAAGAGATGATCGTTCGATTTCCCGGCCTTTTGCCTCTCTATCGGGCGGGGTTTCGGTCAGTGATGCTGATTCCTTTGATCTCGAAAGATCAGGTGATCGGGGTACTTAACCTTCAAACAGCAAAACAAAATGCCTATGCTGAAGCGGATCTAAAACTTGCAGAAAAGGTTGGAACTCAGATTGCCGGGGCCATTGCAAATGCCCTTCTTTTTCTCGAGCGCAAGCGGGCGGAGGAGGCTTTACGAAGAAGCGAGGAAGAGGCAAAGCGGCTGGCCAAAGAGGCTGCGGTCTTAGCCGAAATCGGGCGAATTATCAGCTCCACGTTGAATATCGAAGAGGTATACGAGTGGTTCGCCAAAGAAGCGCAAAAGCTGATTCCTTTTGACAGGATTTCCATCAACCTCATCAATCTCGAAGATGGCACAGTTGCTGTGGCCTACGTCTCCGGGTTGGATATACCAGGACGACGGTTGGGCGATACCTATCTTCTAAAGGGTTCCGCTACCGAGAGAATAAGGAGTAGCCGATTGAGCTTGTTAATCCAGCCGGAGACCCGACAGGAGTTTGAAGAGAAATTCCCCAAATTCATCCCGCATTTTCAAGCTGGGCTGCGATCGATGATGGCCATTCCCCTAATCTCCAGAGATACGGTAATCGGGGTTTTACACCTTCAGTCCGCAAAGATCAGAGCCTATACGGATCAAGATCTCCGACTGGCTGAGCGCATTGCCGCTCAAATTGCCGGGGCGATTGCCAACGCTCAACTCTTTGGAGAGCGCAAGCGGGCGGAGGAAGCGCTGCAAGCGTCGGAAGAAAAATATCGACTATTGGTGCAAAATTCCAATGATGCCATTTTCATAGCGCAGGATGGTGTAATAAAATTTCCCAACCTCAAGACCGAAGAGATGCTCGGATATTCTGCGGCTGAACTGGTCCGGATTCCCTTTGTGAATCATATTCATCCGGACGACAGAGATATGGTCGTTGAAAAGCATAAGAGAAGGTTGGAAGGGCAGAAATTTCCCAGCACCTACTCCTTCAGGATAAGAGATAAGTCGGGTGAAGAATTGTGGGTGGAGATCAACGCCGTTTTTATCGAGTGGGAAGGGAGACCCGCTACCCTCAATATGGTAAGAAACATCACGGAAAAAAAGAAACTGGAAGCCCAGTATCTTCAGGCTCAGAAGATGGAGGCTGTGGGCACCCTGGCAGGAGGGATTGCCCATGACTTCAACAACCTCCTCATGGGTATCCAGGGGCACACCTCTCTCATGCTTCTCGATATGAGTCCCACCCATCCCCATCATAAGATGCTGAGAAGTATTGAAGAGCAGGTAAAGAGTGGAGCGGATCTGACATGGCAATTGCTTGGTTTTGCCCGGGGCGAAAAATATGAGGTGAAGCCCACGGACCTGAATGCGATCATCAAAAAGACCTCCAGTATGTTTGGCCGCACCAAGAAGGAAATAAGCATTCACAAGAGCTTTCAGCAAGATCTTTGGCCTGTGGAGGCCGACCGGGGCCAGATCGAACAGGTGCTTTTAAACCTCTATGTGAATGCCTGGCAGGCCATGCCGGGGGGTGGTAATCTTTTCCTGGAGACAAAGAATGTCATCCTCGATGAGAACTATGTAAGGCCCTTTGATGCAACGGCGGGAAATTACGTAAAAATCTCCGTAACAGACACCGGGGTCGGGATGGATGAGAAGACCATGAAGAGGATCTTTGAACCTTTCTTCACAACCAAGGGTATGGGTCGGGGAACAGGCCTCGGTCTTGCCACAGTCTACGGAATTGTTAAGGCTCATGGAGGGTTCATTAATATTTACAGCGAAAAAGGCCATGGGGCAACCTTCAACATTTATTTGCCCGCTTCGGAAAAGAAAGTGGAAAAAGAAAAGAAATCCTCGGGGCAGCTACTAAAGGGGAAAGAGGCCATCCTTCTCGTGGATGATGAAGAAGTAGTCCTCAATGTGAGTAGAATGATTCTGGAAGCTCTGGGTTACAAAGTTTTCATGGCTCGGAGCGGTCAGGAGGCCATAGAGGTCTATAAGGCCAAAAAAGAGGAGATTGATCTTGTCATCTTGGACATGATTATGCCAGGCATGGGGGGCGAGAATACTTTCGACCTTCTCAAAACCATAAATCCGAATCTCAAAGTTATCCTTTCAAGCGGATACAGCCTCAATGGTGAGGCAACCAGGATAATGGAACAGGGCTGCCAGGCTTTCATTCAGAAGCCTTTCAGCGCGAAGGACCTCTCCCAGAAGATAAGAGAGGCTTTGGATGGAAGTTCGAAAATAGAGACCTAGTCCAAAAAATACTGCCATTCCCATAGCTATCTGCAAGGTATAACCCTTCATCCTCTCGCGCCCAATGTAATGAATTGCTGCATGGATATTGCAAACCTTCTTCTAAATTCGTAAGATACCTTCAATGGCTGAAGACAAGTCTTCCTTTTCGAGGGGTATGCACTTCTTGGCATCGTTAAAAAATCGAGTATTCTACGGCTGGTGGATCGTTGTCCTGGGTTCCATCATCCAAGCCGTGGGAAGCGGGATCCTCTATCACAGCTTCACTGTTTTTTTCCTTCCCTTGAAGCGCGACCTTGGAGTAAGCAGCGCCGCCATCTCCCTTCTCTATGGGGCCGCTCGTTTGGAAGGCGGGGCCGAGGGACCCATTGTTGGGCATTTTATAGATCGGCTTGGATCTCGAGCGTTAGTCATCTTCGGAGCGTGTTTAGCTGGAATTGGTCTCATTCTTTTGGCAACGGTGAATAGTTATTGGACCTTCTTTTTTATCTATATCTTTGTTGTCTCACTGGGGTTCAATGCGGGTTTTTTCCATCCTGTCTCCGCAGCCGTAAACACTTGGTTCATTCGCCACCGGGGTGTAGGTTTTTCTATCATTAGTGCCGCAGGGAGCATTGGCGGGATGATTATAGCCCCGCTGCTATCCTTCATCATCCTGAGCTATGGTTGGCGCACTGGATCCATTGCTGCCGGTCTCATGATTTTGGGTGTGGCCGTGCCGGCAGCCTTGCCTTTGCGCCGATCCCCAGAAGTCTTAGGACTTTATCCAGATGGCAGCGCGCCACCAGAAAATCACGTTGAGGAAGCTCGATCCGCGAGGCGCGAAATCGCCGAACCAAACTACACCGTAAAAGAGGCTCTAAGGACTGTATGGTTCTGGTTACTCATGACCGCCATAACCCTACGCATCCTTGTTACAGTAGCCTTGAATACCCACTTAATTCCTATTTTGGTATGGAAAGGCCTGGACGAAGCCACCAGTGCTTATTCGGTGAGTGTATTCGCCTTGGGTACGATCATTTCATCTTTGGTGACCGGGTGGATAGGAGACCGATGGAGTAAGGCTCTACTATGTAGTATATGCATCGGTCCCACCATCGTTGGGATGTTAGGGCTGATGCTTAGCCAAGAAATTGGCTTTCTATATTTCTTTCCCATCGGATTTGCCATTACCCATGGAATCGTACCCCTGAATTGGGCCTTGATAGGGGATTTTTTTGGACGCCGTATCTATGCTACTCTGCGGGGAATTATGGGAATAGGCACCGGCATCGCTACTTTTTTCTCTCCCATTTATGCAGGTTGGATCTTTGATCTCACGGGAAGCTATACCCTCGTCCTTCTAACTTTTTCTATCATCCTTACGATCTCAGCGAGCTTCTTTGCCATACTTCAACGCCCTTCTCCGCCGCGTTTTTCACCCCCTAACTCTCAAGGCAAGTAAATAAATCTCCTTATCCCCTCATCATTTTTTATTCAGCGAGTTGAAAAAACAGTGCTGTTGTTGTGCGGATGCCGTTCTTAAAGCAGTCAATGGCCAGGTTTTCGTTGGGAGCATGGTTGTTTTCGTCGTGGTTGCCGTAAGGGATGGAAAGGATGGGAATATCCAGAATATTTCGGATGGCAGCTCCCGGGAAGCTTCCTCCTCCTGAGGGAATCAGAACGGGTTCCTGCTGAAATCCCTGGCGGATGGCCTCGATGAACTTCGGGGCCATGGGATGATCCACCGATGTGCGGGAAGGATGGTAATAGTTCAGCATCCTCACTTCCAGGTCTTCAAAGCCATGCTTTTTCACGTGGCCTAAGAACTTTTGGTAGATGTCCTCCGGGTCCTGATTCACCACCAGCCGCATGTCCATCTTGAGAATAGCCCGGCAGGGGAGGACGGTTTTACTCCCTTCACCCCCATAACCCGAAACGAACCCCGCGATGTTCAAGGTTGGACGAAACATGAGCTTCTCCATGAAGTTCACGTCTTCGGGGGGGGCAAACCGCTTCAGTCCATACTTTTCCATGAACTTTTTCTCATCGAAGGGAATTCTGGCCATCATCTCCCGCTCTTTTGGAGTAGGGGGGACGATGTTATCGTAAAAGCCGTCGATGGCCACAGTTCCATCCGGCTTTCGTAAGGTGGATAGAAATTCAACCAGGCGCCAGGCAGGATTGGGAATTGGTCCGCCAAAATTCCCCGAATGTAGATCCTGGTTGGCGCCACGAGCATTGGCCTCTATATACAGGACTCCCCGATTTCCGAAGCTCAGACGGGGACGGCCAGAGGTGTCCATGGGGCCATCAGAGTTCAAGGCCATATCGGCGGCGAAAATACCTTTATTTGCCTTACAGAACTCATTCAGGCTCGGGCTGCCCACTTCCTCCTCCGGGTCGAGGAGGAACTTGACGTTGACCGGCATCCGCCCGATGGTTTTAAGTACTGCTTCGATGGCCTTGAAGTGGGCGAAAAATTGGCCTTTATTATCCGCGCTTCCCCGGCAGTAGATTCGACCGTCCCGGATGGTGGGCTGAAATGGCGGGGAAAGCCAAGCTTCCAACGGCTCTGGGGGCTGAACATCGAAATGTCCATAAATCAGCAGAGTGCGCCGGGCTCCTGGATTGAGGACCTCGCCGTAGATTAAAGGAGGATTTCGCCTGCCACCCATGGGGAGGATGCGGGGCTTTATCCCTATCTTTTCCATCATCCCAACCAAGAGGTGGGAGCATTCCAAAACGCCTTCCCACCGCGCGCTGACGGAAGGTTGCCGCAAGAGAACGAAAAGCTCATCGATGAAACGATTCAGGTTTTGATCGATGTAAGCGAATATTTTTTCCATTTCTCCTCCCCCTTTTCAAAATGCGGAATGCGGAATTCGGAATGCGGAATGAGATGCAAGAAACCTCCTTGAATGCGGAATGCGGAATTCGGAATGCGGAATGAGATGCAAGAAACCTCCTTGAATGCGGAATGGGGAATTCGGGATGAAATATTCGAATTCAAAAATATAAGTATTCATTTTACTTGCGATTTTTCCTTGCAGTTTTAATTGACGCAACCGTAATAGCTAGAAGCTCATTGGCTTCTTTCATTAAAGCTTCAATGTCTCTTAATTGGATGATCCCACTCTCTAACAACAGTTCCATCCAATAAATCGATTCATCGATCTCTTCCTCGACGATGGTCATTTTCGAGATAAAATCTGCAGCCGATCTGGCTCTACAAGCAGACCGATAATTTGCTCCCGCTGAAGTCCCTGATCGTAAAAGCTGTCTGCCGAGGACTTCAGCCGTTCTTCTTTTGGGCAATAATTCGACAAAATTGATAACCGCAAGGGCAAATAATTTTGTTCTCTGTTTAAGGTTCTTTTGGCCCATTTTTATTCATCCCTTCAAAATTCGTAGTATTTTACATTCCGCACTCCGCATTCCGAATTCCGCATTCCACATTCGGCATTTGAATCATCTATTTCTCGTATGTGGGTCAAGCCAATCCCTAATGCCATCTCCCATCAAGTTGATCCCTAAGGTTGTAAAAAAGATGGCCGAGCCTGGGATGGCTGCCAGCCACCATAGACCGAGCATATAAGACCGCCCTTCGGCCAGCATTCCTCCCCAGGAAGCCATGGGCGGTGGAATACCGAGGCCAAGGAAACTGAGGAAGGATTCCCGGATGATCATACGGGCCAGCTCAAAAGTCGCCAGAACGATGATGGAGCTGGCGAGGTTCGGGAGGATATGCTTCAGGATCACTCCGCTATTGCGGCCGCCCAGAGCCTTGGCTGCGGTCACAAAATCCCGGCTTTTGAGCTCGATCACTTCAGCTCGGACCAAGCGCGTATAAATTGGCCACCCGGTCAAGCCCAGAACCATGACCAGATTTTTATACCCCGGCCCGGTCGCGGCCATTACCGATATGGCCAGAAGGATGTACGGAAAGGACATCATGATGTTCACGCAGTTACTGATGATCGAGTCCGATATTCCACGGTAATATCCAGCAAGGACTCCCAGGATGATTCCCACCAGAGCAGAGAAAGACATGGTGAGAAAGCCGACAGAAAGAGAGACGCGCGCGCCGTAGATCAAGCGGCTGAGTATATCTCTTCCTACTGGATCCGTTCCCAACTTATACCGAGGATCGGCCTTTTCCTCCCAGATGGGGGGCTTCAGGCGAGCTATCAAATCCTGTTCCAGGGGATTTTCGGGAGAGAGCAAAGGAGCCAGGAGAGCCACAGCCACAACGAAGCTGACCATGCCCAGCCCTGCCATTCCAATGCGGGCCTGACCCATGCGGTGCAAGATTTTTTTAAAGCCTTTTCTTTCGCCTCTTAACAATTCCCTTAGACTCCTCAGCCAAAGCGTACTTTTGGATCAAGCCAGGCAATGGTAATGTCGGTAAGCAAATTGGCCAGGACGATCAAAATGGCGAAGAGCGCCACAGCAGCCTGGACTACGGGAAAATCGGAATTAAAGATGGATTCCACGACCAGACTAGCCACGCCGGGCCAGGCGAAGATTGTCTCTGTGATCACGGCTCCTCCTAACAACATCCCGAACTGAAATCCCAGGATGGTGATCACAGGGATAAGGGCATTTCGCAGGGCATGTCGAAAGAGCACTGCTCTTTCCCCCAGGCCTTTAGCCCGTGCCGTTCGAATATAATCCTGGGAGAGAATCTCAATCATTCTTGATCGGGTCAGGCGCATCAGGATGGGGAGCAAGGATACGGCAATTCCCGCGGCCGGCAGAATAATATGCTTGAAACTCCCGGCGCCGGAGGCCGGCAGCAGACGAAGTTTCACCGCAAAGATAATGATCAGCATGATGTCCAACCAGAAAAGAGGCATGGCCTGCCCCAAAACGGCCAAAACGGAAGCAGAATGGTCGTGGATCTGGTTACGGCGCACGGCCGCCAGCACCCCTAAGGGAATGGAGACGATGATGGCCAGCAGGAGCCCCGACGCAGCCAGCCAGAGAGTCATGGGCATGCGCTCCAGAACAAGGCTCAAGGCAGGCCGTTGGGCTACGAAAGATTTGCCGAAGTCTCCCCGGACCATGCCCGACAGAAATTTGAAATACTGGACGATGAGGGGGCGGTCAAGGCCCATCTCTTTTCTAAGTAAAGCCACATCCTCTTTGGTTGCTTCGGGAGGAAGGAGGATCAGGGCGGGGTCCCGGAATAGGTGCAGAAGAGAGAAGGTGATCAGGCTGATTCCCCAGACTACAATCAAAGCCTGAAAGAGCCGGTAGAGAATATAGGACTTCATAATCTCCTAATCCCCCGATCTCCTCACCTCAGTCTTTTAGCTTGGCCTCGAAAGTCCTCAGGAACTCGTCCGGGGGCGCTTCGTAGATCACCCGCTTGTTGATGCCCAGGATGGCGTGTTGGGCCCAGAAAGATACGGCCAGAGCCTGATCGTTGATATACTTGCCCGTATTGTGATAGAGCTTCTTCCGCGTTTCGGTGTTCATGGTAGATCGGGCGTCATCCAGCCACTTGTCCATCTCGGGCGAGGAACCATAGCAGAACGCCTGCCCATTGCGGAAGTAGTTGTAATACAGAGCGTCGGCATCGTAAACTCCGCCGCTGCCCCAACTGTGGATAGCGCAATCGTTCTGTTTCCCTTCCCGGCCCAGGCGGTCCCACATACCGATATCCGTGTAAACGTTGACATTGGTCTTGATCCCGACCTTATTAAAATATCCGGCCACTGCCTCCACTAAGGCTCGGGGATTTTGAATGCTCCCCGTATAAGTAACTAATCGGAGCGGCTGGTCAAAGGGAAAGTTGGCCTCCTTCAGGAGTTGTTTGGCTTTCTCCGGGTTATAGGGGTACGGATTTTCCAGGGACTTATCATACCCAAAATGCTGGGGATTCAGGACCCCCGCTGTACGGGTGGCATTGCCGGTCATGACGGTTTTCATTATTGTGTCTACGTCGATGGCATGGCTGATGGCCTGCCGCACCTTTACGTTCTGCACCGGAGATTTCGCTGCCCGGCCATCGGCGTCGAACAACAGATAGACGACCCGTAGCGTAGGGGCTTTGGAGATCCGGGCTATCCCGGAATTCTCAATCAAGGGGATCTGGTCAGGAGGAATATCGCGCACGATGTCGATGCCGCCGGTCAAAAGCTCGGAAATCTGGGTGGCGATCTCCTTGATCGGCCGGAAGATGATGGTTTTGATGGCCGGCGCACCCTTCCAGTAATCCTCCTTGGCTTCTAAGATGATATGCACCCCGCGCTTCCATTCCTTCAGCCGGTAAGGGCCTGTGCCGTTGGCATGGGTGGTGAAGTATTCAGTCCCTTTCTCTTTTAGCCATTTTGCAGGAAGCATCTGAAAGTTGGACAATCGTTCAAGGGCCACCGGGTAGGGCTTATCCGTGATCAAGCGGACCGTGTGGTCATCGATAACCTTGACCTCCTTGATCCAGGAGACTGTCGGCCGCTGGGGGCATTTAGGATCTAAACCCCTCTCGATGGTAAACTTTACAGACTCGGCGTTAAAAGGTTCACCATTGTCAAACTTCACGCCCTTGCGCAGCTTGAATTCCCATGTATTGTCGTCAATGAGTCTCCAGGATTCTGCCAGATGGGGTCCGATCTGCATGGTTTTCTGGTCCCGATACACCAGGTTGTCGTAAAGATGCCATCCGACGATGTAATTGACCCGGATGTTATGAAACTGCGTGTCTAACGTGCTGATGTCGGTGGAAAGGGCATTGACGAGCTTTCCTTTAGGGCCGGCATAGGGTTGTGCGGGGAAGATAAAAATCCCTGCCAACAGAATAAAAAATCCCCAAATGAACGATTTCCTGAATGTCTTCATCATAACCACCTCCTTGTATAGGTTGATCATGGGACCCGGTAAACGGGTCCCTTTGGCTAAGCCTCTAAGGATCACGAGAGACTATTTATTTTCCAGGCCACCAAGAATTTTGGCCCCACCGAACAATAGGTCCTTTAGATCTATGATCGAAGGTAAAAATATAGCTTTGGAGATTTTAGAAATTTATCCATACCCGCAGCCATGAAGGTCAAAAAGGAAAAATTCCTTCTGGAGCAAAGGGTAATTTCTAAATGGTTCAAGAGGGGAGGCAAAACTCCAGTAGTTTAGTAAGCCAATATTAATACTATGCGCCAGGCCTGTCAACCCGATTTTGGGGGTTTTCGGCCAACCCTCCAAGCCTCGAGATGCGCTCGACAAGCGGGGGATGGGAGTAGTAGAACCAGGCGTAGAGAGGATGGGGAGTCAAATTTGCCAGGTTATCAGCCGCCAGCCTCTTGAGGGCCTCTACCATGGGTTTCGTGCTCGGCATCAACTTCCGAGAAAAGTCATCCGCTTCCCCCTCGAACTTCCGGGAAATGGCTGAGACCAATGGCTGGAGAAAATAGCTGACCGGGCTAAAGAGGACTCCAGCCAGAAGCAATCCCTCATAGGGGGTTGGATCTTCAAAGCCGAACGTCTGGTACATCAAAGGCCAATCTAATAGTTTAGCCACCACATAAAAACCGATCAGGGAGAGAAGCTCAGCCAGGATAAGCTCCTTCTGCACATGTTTTTTCTTCCAGTGCCCAGCCTCATGGGCCAGGATGGCCAGAATTTCTTCGCTCGTATGGGATTTTAGGAGGGTGTCAAAAAGGACAATCCTTTTACTCTTTCCGATTCCTGTAAAATAGGCGTTGGTATGCTTGCTGCGCTTGCTGGCATCCATCCGAAACACCCCTTTGGCCCTGAGTCCCACTCTCCCCATCAGAGTGGCGATGCTACTCTCCAATTCTTTGTTCTCAATGGGCTCGAATCTGTTAAAGAGGGGAGCGATGATCACTGGATATAACCAGATGATAAGGAATTCCGCCACGCCCACCAAGATCCATCCCCAAATCCACCATGTTCCTCCGCCATGAACCATCAAGTTGAGAAGGAGCCATAGAAGCAAACCACCCAGAATGGCTGAAATAGCCAGGCTTTTTAATAGGTCGATAACCCATAATGCAGGAGTTTTGGTATTAAATTCGTGACGGTCTTCGATCACAAATGTGTCATAAAGGCTGAAGGGAATGCGCAGAAGATTGGCCAAAACCCAGAGAGCGCCAAAGAAAACCAAGCCGCCGAGGATCAACCCTAATCCCCATTGGTTGATAATTCTCACGAGCCATGGCAAAAAGCCAGATAGTAAAATGGCCAGAAAAAGGCCCTGGTTAATTAGGGTGGAAAGGATACCGAAATTGGCAGAATCCACAGTATAATCAGAAATCTTCTTGAGCTTCTCCTGGTCTATGGTATCTTGAAAAACTTGTGGAACTGTTTTTCCATGCTGGCGGAGGTAGGAAGTGTTGAGGCGGTGGAGGAATAGTTGGGTCGTAGACCGGAGCAGGAAAACGGTCAGAAACGCCAGAAGCAAGAAATTCAATTCAACCATGATTTTGCTCGAATTTCACCGCAGAGTACGCAGCAACCTCTGCGCCCTCGGCGGTGAATATTTTTTTAAGCTTTGGGGGACTTGGTGTAAAAGACTGGCAGTGGCTCGCCGAGTTTCTTCCACTGTTTGACCACAGCCTCGGCTTTGCCGGCGCAGTTGAGCACGTGCAGCTTGTGCCTGACCATCCCGACGATGGCTTCGCGGCCTGGACCGAGGTAATTGCGCGGATCGAAGTCGGCGGGCTTGGTGGCCAAGACCTCGCGGATCTTGGCTGTCAAGGCTAAACGCAGGTCAGTGTCAATATTCACCTTGCATACGCCATAGTTGGTGACGGCCGTTTGAATTTGCTCTTCTGGGACGCCCATGGCGTCGGGCATGTGGCCTCCATATTTGTTGATCAGGTCGATAAACTCTCGAGGCACGCTGGAGGAACCATGCATGACCAGGGGCAAGCCAGGACAGGTTTTCATGAGCTGCTCGATTCGCCCCATGGCCAGCTTGGCTTCGTGCTTGAACTTGTAAGCGCCATGGCTGGTACCAATGGCGATGGCTAAGCTATCGACGCCGGTGCGCTTCCAGAAATCTGCTGCCTGCTTAGGATCGGTCAGGAACTTATCGATGCTTTTTTCATAATCTTCAGCTTGGACTCCTATCACGTGTTCCTCGATCCCACCTAAGATGCCCAGTTCAGCTTCCACGACCACCCCGGCTTGGTGGGCGACTTTCACGACCTCACCGGTCAGCCTGACATTTTCTTCATAGGGTTGGTGTGAGCCGTCAATCATCACGCTGGTGAAGCCGTCGTTGAGGCAGGCCTTGACTAATTCCACAGTATCCCCATGGTCCAGGTGGATGGCGATGGGCAATTCCGGGTGTTCTTCAACTGCGGCGTCGATGATGTGCTTGAGGTAGCGCATTTTGGCGTATTTGCGGGCCCCCTTAGAAATCTGCAGGATCAGCGGGCTCTGTTCTGAAGCGCAGGCTTCGACAATGCCCTGGGTGATCTCCATATTGTTAACGTTGAATGCGCCGATGGCAAAGCCGCCATCATAAGCCAGGTCAAACATCGGCTTGCTCGTGATCAGAGGCATGGCGTATCTCCTGGAAAGATGTTGATTATGATTATAACCAATATATTTTAACAGAGAAGAAAAGTCAAAGACCGCAAAGGTATTTTTTGATCTTGAAGCTTGATCCTGGGAAGGGGGTGTGTTAATTAGACAATGTAAGTGATCAGTGTAAGTGTCAGTGAGGTGATGCCCATGGATAAAATTCCCTTTGCCCCTCCGCCCCTCAAAGGAGTGAGGGTCATCGATCTGACCCGGATCATCGCTGGACCTTATTGCTCGATGATTTTGGGTGACCTGGGGGCGGAGATCATCAAAGTCGAACAACCCAAAATTGGCGATGAGAGTCGAGCCTGGGGGCCTCCTTGGGTGAAAGAGATGAGCGCCTACTTCATCTCGATAAACCGGAACAAGAAGAGCCTGACCCTGAATCTCAAGCACCCCCAAGGGATAGAGATTTTGAAAAACCTGGCGAGAAAGGCAGATGTACTCCTGGAAAACTTCCGGCCGGGAACCATGGAAGAAATGGGTGTGGGCTATGAAGTTTTGCGAGGAATGAACCCGGGACTGGTCTATTGCGATATGACGGGCTATGGGGCAGAAGGCCCCTATCGGGACAAGCCAGGTGTGGATGTGATCGTTTCGGCGATCGGCGGCCTGATGTCCATCACAGGGGAGCCCGGAGGGGCACCGGTAAAAGTGGGTGTTCCCCTCACCGACGTCCTCACGGGCCTCTATGCTTTTGGAGCAATCGCCTCGGCCCTTCTTCTTCGGAAGGAGACTGGAAGAGGGCAACGCATCTCCATTAACTTGCTGGCCATGCAACTGGCTACTCTGATCAATATCGGGTCCAATTATCTGATCGGAGGGATCATCCCCCAGCGTTGGGGCAGCGCCCATCCCAACATTGTCCCTTATGAGGCCCACCCGGCCAAGGATGACTACCTGATCTTCGGAGTGGTCAATGAGCGGATGTGGAAGTCATTTTGTGACCTCCTGGGAATGGAAGAATTGAAGGATGATCCGCGTTTTTCCGAAAACTTTAGGCGCATAGAAAACCGCCAAACCCTTTCTGAAATCATTGACCGGAAAATGGCCGAAAAAACGGTGGACGAATGGATTCCTTTATTCGATCAAGCCGGAATTCCCTGCGGACCGATCAATTCATTCGATCGGGTCTTCAGCGACCCGCAAGTTCTACATCTGGGCTTGGTAAAAGAAGTGGAGCATCCTTATTATGGAAAAGTAAAGATCGTAGGGCCACCGGCAACTTTCTCGGAAAGTAAGATCGGCATCCAGAGCCCACCGCCGATGTTAGGAGAGCATAACCAGGAAATTTTAACCCAGCTTCTAGGCTATTCGGATGAGCAAGTGCAAGCCCTAAAGGATCAGGGAATAATTTGATGGGCGTATAAATTTACCCGCGTTAGGTATTTTTTAGCTGCCGATGTAGGTTTAGCATTGTTAAAAGCCGCATGTAAAGAATATCGGGAGAAGTTATTTATATTTCGAAGGGGGGTTACTCAGGCTTTATACATGGAAAGAATGTTAGAAGGGAAATTAGAATAGTCCGCCCAGGGTACCAGCGTACCCTGTTAGCTCGATGTATCCCTCGCAGGAGACGTTGCGACCTCTGGAGGTTCCTTGCCCAGCTACAGCCCCTTCCCAGTAGATCACTCCTGTTGAAGCCTCGGTGTTGAGTTCCTGATCAGCCACCAAAGGGGTGACAAGCAGATCGATTCCGGCGGAAGGTATTTGAATCCTCCAACGGCTCGGATATACGCCTCCGCTCTGGGGGCTTTTCCACCGATCCAGGACTGAGATGAGAATATCTTTTAGTCCGAGGTGGCGGGCGGTTCCATCACGCTCCACAAGTGTTCCCGATGAGGCGGGCTCGATAGAGCCATCTTTAAGGCGCAAGAAATAGATCATCAGGTCTCTTCCATCGGAGAGGTGGAGGCTGAACCAGTCCCAACCTCTCTGATCTGGAGAAAGCTGGTTGGAACCAAACTCATGATCAAACCAGCTTTGGCCCTTGACCATCATGCGAGAACCACGGGAGTGCGTTTTCAAGAATCCCTGGGTTTTGAGGTTGCTGAAGGAAGTATAATAGGAAGCCTGGCCCCCAGCAGGTCCTTTTTTGCTGATACCGTTCAAGCCATGGAAGACGAGGGGCTTCCTAGGGGTAAGCTCGAGCTGAAGCTCCATATCGGCACTGCGGGCTTCAAGAAGGATAAGGGAGTCTTTCATTTTAACGAACCAATTGAGAATCCAGAGGTCCATTCCATCCGTTCGAGCACCAGCCAATCCGGGACCAGCGCGGGAGGCCCGTTCCATGAACCGAAATTTTTTCTGCGATATATCTGTTATGGCAAAATGAGTCAGGAAAACATCGCGTACGTCCCAGGGGCTGGCAGGAGTGTTAAGCCTGTATCGGACCCCTTGGCGGAAAAAGGTGAGCTGATAGCCATATTGAGACCCCGCACTATCAGTGAGGTTTCCGGTAAAATACCACCATTCGGTTCGGTACTCGGGATGGGCGCCATGATCCTTGGGAAATTTCCAGGCCCTCGGCCCGACGACCCGGGCCCATTCAACGCCCCCATGCGCCGGATCAATGCTTAAGGTTAGAGAAAAAATCAAAAAAACTAATGTGAAGATTCGTTTCATGGCCATCTTTTTTATTATTCCTCCCGTATCTGCATCTGCGGATATGTCCTGTATACCTTCCAGATCGGGTAAGCAGCCGCCCCCAAACTTGCCAGGATTGCCGTAGCAGCTGCCAGGAGATAGGGTTCCCAGTCAGGATAGAAGAAAACAGTCCAGTTAAAACTACGCAGGTTGATGACCTTAATCAATATCCAAGCTAAGGCTGTTCCTACTCCTATACTCAGGAGGAAGCTGACTAAACCCATCCCCAGGCCTTCCATCAGGGTCATACCAGCTACTTGGCGGGTGGAAAAACCCAGGGCTCGGTATATTCCAAACTCTCGCTGGCGCTCCATGAAGAGCGTCAATAGGGCACCGGCAATGCCAAAAAAGGCAACCACGATCGCCATAATCCGCATGGAGCGGGTGACGGCAAATGTGCTATCGAATACGCTGAGGATGTTCCCATGGAGTTGATCGCGGGTGAAAACAGGCAGGCCACGGGTCTGGGCTTTTTGCTTTACTTCGTCCAAGAGGTGCTGACGGTTAGGATTGTCGGCATCCATAAAAATTCCCAGGCTGTTTATCGTGTGGTCGTTGAATATCCTCAAGTATGTGGAACGATCCATCATAATAACCCCATGCTCGGATGTGTAATCATAAAAAACAGCGGCCACCTTCAATGGAATGGGTCCCTGAATGCCCATGAGGGTGATCTGATCGCCAGCTTTCGCACCGAAGCGCCGGTAAAAGCTTTCTGAAATAATCACCGCTCCTTTCTTCACCGGTTCCCAGTTTTCATTCCCTCCTTTGAGCCAGCCAAATCTGGTATATTTTTGCAGAACCGATGCGTCCACAGCCGATACATAAACTGACGTTCCCTGATAGTCAATTTGCACGTTCCGGTAGGAATCCACTCCTCCCAGCCCTAACAAAGATCGAATTTGATCATAAAAATCTTCCGGGACTTCAGCTTCCTGGATCTTGCCCACATACAGGTCTGCCTGGAGCTGGGTATTCATCCACCAAATCAGCGAATGGCGGAAGCTGCCGATCATAGAACCCAACCCAACAGACATGGAAAGAGCAACCATGAAAGCAGCAACCGCCACGGCTGTTCGACCCAAATTCTGACGGATATTCCCCGCAGCCACCTTGCCTGGAAGCCCGCTGAGGGTGCGAAGCCCCCACTTTAAAGAAGGGGCCAGAATGACCAGAATCAGACCCGTGAAAAGGCTGGCACCGATGAGCAGGGCAAAAGAGCTGGCAAATCCCACATAAACGTGAAGGTCGGAAACAGTTAGAATTCCCAGGCTCGCCCCGAGCGCCATAAGGCCGGTCAGGGCAGCTTTCTGCGCGCTTTTCTTTATCTTGCGGCTGGCCGTTCGACCATGGAGCGCCTGCACAGGATCAACCCGCACCAGCTCGACCAATGGAAAAAACCCACCCAGAAGGCTGGCCCCGCATCCCAAAAGAACACTGATGAATAGAACCCACCATGACCAATCGGGGGTGGCGGGCTGGAGAAAGAAATAGAGATTGCTGATCGTACCAGCTATGAGAGCGATGAGAAGGCGGCTGAGAAAATAACCGAAGAGTCCACCCAGAGCTCCGCCCAGAGATCCCAGGAGCAAAATTTCTGTGAGAAAGGCAAAGATGAGCTCGCTCCGCCTTACTCCCAGGCTCCTCAGAATGCCTGCGTCTTTTCTGCGGCTGACGACGACAAACATCGCCGTGTTATAGACCAGAAAGACTCCCACAAAAAGGGCCAGCAGAGAAAGAGCCTGGAGGTTCAGGCGGAAGGCTCTAAGCATGTCGCTCAAAGTGGCCCTCCGTTGAAGGCTCGATTGAATGCGGAAACCCGTTGCCCACCGATGGCGGAATGCGGGGTCATCCTTGATGATGAGGTCGACCCGGTCCAATAGACCGGGCAATTCGAAGAGTTTTTGGGCGTGGGCGATGTCCATCAGGATAAGGGGTTCACTGGAAGGGTTGGAGAAGGTGCCGATAACATGAAGCCTTCCGTGAGATGTTTCCAATGTATCGCCGGTGTTCAATCCCAGTTGCTCGCCCAGTCTCGAATCCAGGAGAACAGAGTTGTCGTCGAGCAAAAAAGATAGGGTCGAAGGCGAACGGGTGAGCCCGGGTCGAATGGCCCGGTCGAGGAATGGGTCCAATCCGAGTAATCGGATCATCTCTCCATCCCTCAGGCGGATTCTACGGTCGATCACCGGCGAAAAAGCTTCGACCTCCGGGTCCTTCATTAAATGAAGCAGAAGCATTTCCTCTATGGGCCCTGCCGGGCGTTCCAGGGAATGAGTGGCCCGACCTTTGAGGAATTCGACAGCCTGAGTAAAGCTCGATAGGGCTGTGCGGGCAGAAAGAGCCATCCCAATGGCGGCGGCAACCCCGCAGGCGATCCCCAGCAATTGTAATAGGCTGAGACTATGCCGCCGGGGTAGGTAACGCAGGAAGGCCTTGGTGACGTTCCTCAAGGGGGCGACTCCGGAGAGGAATTCTCCTCAATTATTACGCCGTCCACCATGCGCAGCGCCCGGTCGGTAAAACGGCAGGTGAGGGGACTGTGGGTAGCCATTATTAAGGTGGTCCCGAACTCTCGGCAGCGGTTGGTCAGAAGTTCGAGCACCCGGTTCCCGGTACGCGTATCCAGGTTTCCAGTTGGTTCATCCGCCAGGATGATAACTGGCTCCTTCACAATTGCCCGAGCAATGGCCACGCGCTGCTGCTCGCCCCCGGATAGTTCGTGGGCAAACCTTCCTTCTCTTCCTTCGAGCCCGACTGCCCAAAGGGCCTTTCGGGCAAGCTCAGGGTCCGGTTTACCAACCAGCTCAAGGGAAAGGAAGACGTTTTCAAAAGCGGTGAGAGTTGGCAGGAGGTTGAAAAATTGAAAGATAAAGCCGAGTCGCTCCCGCCGCAGTCGCGTCCGGCCTTCTTCTCCCAATGCTTCCAGATCCTGTCCCTCCATTTCGACTCGCCCTTTTGTCGGACGATCGAGACCGGCCAGGAGATTCAGCATCGTTGTTTTGCCCGAGCCACTCTTTCCATAAAGGGCCACAACTTCACCAGCGGCTATCTCCAGGTTGGCCCCCCGCAGGGCTGCTGAATTATCTTGGCCGTCTCTGTCGTATTGTTTCCAGAGATCTGTGGCTCGAATTACGGTTTTCAAAGATTTTTCGCCTCCTTTGCAAAAGTTCCATCGTTTATAGCTTACCATCCTATTTAAAAGAAAAAAAGAAGGACGAAAGATTGGCGAGCGCTATAGTGCAAAGAAAATAACCTGCCCCCATTTTTGCACGCCTAAGTTCTTTTCCGACAAAATCTCAAAGGCGAAGTTACCGAGAATCCTCAGGGCGAACTGGGACAATCGGATCAGCTCCTTACAAAATCTTCCACGGAATGAATAGGTGTCCCATCTTTCCTGACCAGGGGCAAGGTGACTGAGCGGGTGTTATTGAAGAAACTCCCCACATATTGGGAATGCGGGCCACCCCCTCCGGCGACAATGATCATGATGTCTTCCGGTTTATCAGCAATGGTGAACTGTGAAAGGGCACTGCGGGTCTCGTCGAATAGAGATTTTCTTCGGGCTCGATATTTTTGCAGGCCCTCTACCGAGGTGAGTGAAGCCCGGGCATTTTCATAGAGAAACCGTTTTACCTCGGCTTTGGAAAAGCCCTCTTCCGCGATCTTTTTGGCGAACTCAGGCCCTAAGATCAGGAGAGGTTCTCCTCCGCCGGTAATGTTGTTGCTTCCGAGAGCGGACATTCCTCCGGCGATTGTGCTCAAAAGCCCGAGGGCCGTGCTGCTGGTCATGTCGACGATGTTGTGGGGGCCTGCTCCCCCGAATAGAGTAACAGTACTGGTCTCCCGGTCAAATCCTCTTTCCACGTGTAGAGGCTCCCAGGGATTAAGCTTTTCATTCTCGGCAATGCAAAAGGAGTACTTTCCCGGCTGTCCGAATGTGGCCCGGTCGAGCACGCCGGGAATACCCCCGGCGATGTTCCGGATAATTAGCTGCAAAGCTCGCCCGATCGTGGCGTTTGCCCTCCATCCTGAGCCAAAGACTCCATAGCTGCAGTTAAAGTCAAGTTCCTCTATGATGGGGCCGTTGATGATCACCAATGGGGTGGCGGGATTCGTCGTGGCGATGATTCCGGGAAGGTTGAACTCGGGTCGCGACATAGCCTGAACCGCGGTGATCACCGCAGGAAGATACTCTGGAAGGCAGCCGGCCATGAGGGCATTGATGGCGATTTTTCTTACAGTGGCCTTGCCCCTGCGCGGAAGGAGAATGGCCACAACTTCCTCCGCCTCCTGATCCGTATACCGGAGCATTTTCTGCAATTCTTTCTCTGTGGGTGGGATGATCGGCAGACCATCGGTCCAGCCCCTCTCGTAATAGAGTCGATTGGCAGCGAGGGGGGTTCCCTTCGATTCTTCGGTCTCCTTGGCGAAGACCCCTTTGGACTTAAAGATTCCCCTGGAAGGATGATATTTTTCTTTGTACTCGCCAGCCAATTTTTGCGCCGGTTGGGTGAGGACGTATATAATTTCGCTTAGGGCCTGCTCAGCAATTTTTCTGACCTCTTCCTTTTTGAACCTGTCCATGGGATGAGGGATCACCGCAAAGGGCAAGCCGGGCATGCCCAGGGCCTCTGCTTCGGCGCGCCCCAAAGGAGCGAATTCTTCCGTGAGAACCAAGGCTGTCGGTTTGCCTTTCTTCTCCAGTTCGACCGTGTCGTGGACACTCCACGACGTGCAGGAGCCTCAGTCCCCGAAAGCGTGAATTACTGCGTCACAGGACTCGGCCAATTCCTGAAGGACCTCAGGGGGAGCTACCTTTCCGGCACCGGCAGATTTTTTCCTGCGGATTACATCCTCGATTTTAAATCTTTCCGGGAGTAGCTCTTCCAGCCGATCCAGGAAAAAATCACAGTTCACTTTCATGTTATCCAGGAGCCCCAAAACCTTTCCCGACAGGTCCGGAAAGCGCGTTGCCAGAGGAATTTGCAGGGGATCGATTTCCCCAACAGGATTTAAGAGTTCTTCAGCCTTAAGATTCATACTCCCTCCTCAGCGCGCATGCGAGTCAGCCAGGATTTTTCTCCCGGGGCCTGAATTTTCACTCCCCTGGCCAGCGCGTGAACCCGAGCATCTCCAATCCGGATATCAGAAAGTTGTTCGGGGGCCGCCTGGCCATCGAGCAAGGGGCAGGGGTTGGGTTAAGGTATTCAAAAAATGACTATATTTCACCAAAGCTTTGATGGCCCGCACGCAGCGGCCGGGATTTTTGAAAAGGGGGACGCCGGCCTTCTTAAGAATTCTATAACCGTCCTGAGCCAAGCTGCCAGCAATCCAGCAGATCGCTATGGGCTTATCAGTCTCTCGGAAAATATCCACAATATCCTGGGCAATCTTTTCAGCTCTTTTTCCTACGAGCATGGTCAGCAGGATGATCATAGAATGCAGCGCCTCCTCCTTGAGCATGGTTCGCAGGTATTTCTTTAGCAACTCCGGCTCATCAGAGAAAATTCGCTGAGAGGTCTGCGCCGTCATGTCCACAGGATTCAGGGCCGAGCCAAAGGGCGGCAGAAGATTGACCATGGCCTTTTTCGCTTCTCCTTTTAATTCGGGAACGCTCAGGCCATGTTCCTGACAATGATCAGCGATCAGAACGCCGGCCCCTCCCGAAGAAGTAAGGATGCCCACCCCATTTCCTCTTGGCAAGCGGCCTAACATAAGCAGGTTGCTTACATCAAACATCTCATCCACGTCATGAACTCGCAAGATTCCGAATTGGTTGAAAAGGGAGTCGTAAAGGGAATCAGCCCCGGTCTGGGCTCCGGTGTGGAAGGCCGCCGCTTTTTTCCCCACCTCGGATTTTCCCACCTTGAGGATGACCAGAGGTTTTCTTCTTTTTAATGCTTCCCTGGCTACATAGTGCAGCTTATCCAGGTTTCTGAATCCCTCGATGTATCCGAGAATGAGTTTGGTTAGGGGATCCTGGATCACGTAGTGTATGTAATCCGTGGATTCGAGAACCTCTTCGTTTCCACTGGATACCCAGTAGCTGAACCCAACGCCCATTTCCTGGGCTGCACTGAAAAGAGAACCGCCCAGGGCACCACTCTGGGAAATGAAGCCGATATTGCCGGGAATCACCGGCTCAATTTCGAGCACGTTGGTGAAGGCTAAAGGAATCCTTTCTGGCAAGTTGACAATGCCGATGCAGTTTGGGCCGCAGATGGGGAAAGCCGACTTCCGGGCCATCTCCCCCAGTTTTCCTTGCATCTCGGCCCCGACGCCGCCGATTTCCGCAAAGCCCGAGCTGAATATGATGGCGGATTTCATACCCTTTTTCAGGCATTGAGAAATGGTATCGGGGACGATTTCAGCGGGCAAGCCAATCAAGGCGACATCGACTTCTTCAGGGATGGCCTGGATATTGGGGTAGCATTTCAGCCCGGCAATTTCTTGATACTTGGGATTAACCGGAAATATTTTCCCGCTATATTTGTGGCTGAGCAGAAACTTGATGGGCCTGCCGCTGATGCGCGTGAGGTCTGCAGAAGCTCCGATGATGGCCACGGACTTGGGGTGAAACAATGGTTCGAGATTGTAAGGGAAAAGGTTCGGATTATTCTCATCTGCTTTTGAATCCACGCGCTATCCCCTCTCGCGTAGAAATTTGTCTCTTATTCATCGAACTGGAGCTTTCACCCAGCTCAATAAATCGCTGAAGATCCTGGGCCTCTGCATGAGCGCAACTCCCACCAACAAGAGGATGCCCACCAGGTCGTAGATGGAGCCCGGACTGATTAAAAGGAGGGCCGCCGCAAAAAGAGGGACCCGTTCGTAAATCTTGGCCGGGCGGAACATGTACCCCTGGATGCCGCAGGCCAAGGCATAGACACCGATGAAGGCCGTCAGGATCGCAACGAGGATGTCTCCCAGATTCCCCATGAGCATCAGAGCTTTATTGTAAACAAACATGTAGGGGAGAATGTAAACCACCAGCCCCAGACGGCAGGCCATCCAGGCCGAACGCATCATATCGGCTCCCGCAATTCCGGCGGCAACGAAAGCTCCGGGAGCCACGGGGGGCGTAAGGTCCGAAACCAAGGCAAAGAAGAAAATGAAGAGGTGGGCGGCGAGCGGTTCCACGCCCATTTGCGTCAAAGCCGGGGCCACCAGTACGGCTAAAACCAGGTAAGAGACGATGATCGGTAACCCCAGGCCGAGGATGATAGAGGCAATCATGGTTAATACCAAAAGCATCAGCAGGGAATTTCCCGAAAGCTCAATGAGAATGGAGGAGATCTGCAATCCCAGACCGGTCAAGGTGATCATTCCTACCAGGATGTTACAGGCAACCACAACGCCCGCGATGGGTAGGAACCCGATGGCCCCGCGCTCAAGAGCCCGGAGAATCTGCCGGAGGCTCATCCGCGTAGACGGCCTCAACATCGAAACCAAGGGAACAGAGAGGACCGCCCAGAAAGCAGCCCGGCTCTCTGTCACGCTAACATAAATCAAAAAGTATACGAGAATGACCGGGGGAATGAAGAAGTGGAAACCCTCCTTCAGGACCTCTGTGAATTTGGGGAGGGTCTCCTTCGGCTGTCCCTTCAAGTTATGCTTCACCGCCTCGAAATCTACGATGAGGAAAATGCCTACGTAATAGAGAATGGCCGCAGGCCAGGCAGCTTTGCAGATGGCCCAATAGGAGACTCCCAGAATCTCCATCATGAGGAAGACCGATCCCCCCATTACTGGAGGGTCGAATTGGCCGCCAACCCCAGAAGCGGCCTCCACGGCCGCGGCAAAATGGGGTTTGTAACCCGCTTTTTTCATCATCGGGATGGTAATCTGCCCCACGGCCGAAACATTGGCCATGGCGCTGCCAGAGATCAATCCAAACATGGAACTGGCTACGACTGCGATTTTGGCCGGCCCTCCACGGACATGGCCGAAGAGGCTCGAGGCCAGGCCGAAAAAAACCTTCCCGGCCCCGGATTCCTGCATGAAGGTTCCGAAAAGGACAAAGAGAAAGATGAAGGTGGAGGAGATGCCCGTCAGCGAACCATAGACGCCTTCAGTGGTCATGAATAGGCCACTGATGATCCGCTCTACCGCATAGTCTGGGTGGCCCAGCACCGTGGGCAGCCATTCTCCGAAACGGGCGTATAAAAGCGACCCAGAGATAAAGATAGCCAGAGACCATCCCGTTGTCCGGCGGCTGGCCTCTATGGTCAAGTAGATTAGGACTCCTCCGAGAATCAGCTCATCCAGGGGTGGCTCGAGGCCAACCTTATCGGCTCGGGCAATGAAGTGGGTGAGCACATAGAAGCTCAAGTAGAGAATCAGCCCCACAAATAAGATTCCATCCCAGCTAAGGCGATTTTTTTTCTCCTTGGCCGAAATGGGATAGAGCAGGAAGATGAGGGAAAAAGCAAAGGCCACATGGATAACCCTCTGGTACATGGCTATCAGGGGGGCATATCCAGTTACGAGCTGGAAGAGGGAAAAACAAACCGCAATGGCCGTGATGACCTTTCCCGCAGAACCGGATAGCTTTCTCCTGGTAGTTCTTTCTTCGCTTTCTTGAGCCAAAAGATCAGATGGTTGATCCTTTGTCTTTTTCAACTCGTCCTCTTTATCCAATGAATGTTATTGTCAAAATCCAACCACAGAGAACTAAGCGCAGCAGAGCCGCAACCAAAAGAATAGAGTCGGTTTAGGGCCGCACGAGAACCATTTAAATCCCCCCGTGCCCCCCTTTGCGAAGGGGGGTTTGGGGGGATTTTGCACGTTAGTAGTACCGAGGTTTTCTCTGCAAATTATGTCGTTCTACATTTTTTCCTTCCTTATCCCCTTTTCCTGGAGATATTTAATCGCGCCAGGGTGGAAAGGGATGTGGCGCGTTGTATAATCCGCTCCCCGGTAGATATTCTCCATGTTCCACTGCTTCGCCTGGGGATGAATGGCATCTTTTTCTTTTGGATGCTCGTAAAGGGCCTTGATCAACTGGTAGACCAGGTCTTCCCTCAAGTCCTGGCGGCAAAACAGCGCGGTGGGAATTCCGCGGGTCAAAATATCCGTGTCGATGCCCTGGTAAGTCCCCTTGGGGATCACAACTTTAACATAGTAGGGATGCTTGGCGATCAAAGCCTTCATCTCGTCTTCTGTGTAGGGGATCAAACGAATTGGAACTTGCCTGGCCAAATCGAAGATACTGGCCACAGGGTAGCCAGCAGAGATCACTCCCACATCAACTGTCCCGTCTTTTATGGCTGTGACGCTCTCGGTAAAGGAGAGGTAAGCGGGCTTGATGTCGTCGAAGGTGAGCCCACCGGCAGCGCCCAGCTCAGTCCGAGAGGCAACCAACGTTCCACTTCCTGGCGATCCAACGGCAACTTTTCGGCCCTTGAAATCCGAGACGCGTCTTATGGGAGACTCCTTCCGGACAATCCAGTGCCGGTCGCTGGTATGGCCCAGAGAAATCAAGCGCATCCCGCTTAAATCCATTTTTTTCTCCAGGGCAGGCTCAATGACATTAATGGAGACCAGGCCCAGATCCATCTTTTTTCTCATGATGAGATGAAGGTTTTCTTCGGATGCTGCCGTGGATTCGGCAATGACCCGGACTTCGGGCACGTATTTATTGAAGATACTCGCAAATCCAGCCCCGATGAAATAAAAAGTGCCCGCCGGGTTCCCCGTGCCCAAAGAAAGGTATTTCTTCGCTGCCGCTGAATCCTCTGTCATTAGGCCCATGGTCAGGCCGGCAAGAAGCAGGATCACGGCTATTTTCCCGATATGTTTCTTACCCATGTTCCCCTCCTTAAAAAAATATTGATCACTCGGTGATCTGGTTCATAGGTTTTACTCCTCCGCCTCCCGCACCACCAGGGCGAAACCTTTGGGCATTTCCTGGGCGTAAGTGGGCCATTTCAGAACCATTTCCTCCTTAGGTTCCAGAGCCAGGGGTTTGCCCTTTCTCTCCATCAATGGGTAAAAGCCTGCTACCGGGTCTCCTTCGAGAGGGTAAATCGTCAATTTTAAACGCCTCGGTTTTTCCGAGACATTCATCAGGCCGACCTCGTAGATGAGCATCGGCCCGGCCTCGGTTTTTCCTGTATACCAGCTTACCTTCGTAATCTTTGCCCCCGAGACCACGTCGTAAGCAATGCCCGCCGTCCAATTTTCCGGCGGCTGCCCAAACGCGAAACTTGCCGAAAAAACCATTGCGCCAATCATCCCCCACAGGAAGACGAAGCCCTTTTTCCCTTTGGTATTCCTCTTGTGGTTCATTTCTTTACTCTCGACCTCCTTTCTCATAAATCTTTTCTCAGCGCCCGCGCAGCAATTCATAGGCTACCCGGCTGCGCAGGATTTGAGGGGTGCCCCCTCCAAAGGCTAATCCGCGCACATCCCGGTACATGCGCTCTACCTCGTAGTCCTCCATGTATCCATATCCGCCATGGATCTGCATAGCCATATTGATCACCCGTTGGGACATCTCATTGCAATAGGCTTTGGCCATGGCGCACTCTTTTACCGCCCGGATGCCATGATCGAGTTTATAGGCTGCATCGTAGGTCATCAGCCTGCCAGCGTTGATCTGAATGGCCATGTCCGCCAGCATCCACTGGATGCCCTGGTGCTTGGCAATCGGCTGCCCGAAAGTCTCCCGTTCTTGGGAATAGCGCAAGGCTCGTTCGAAAGCAGCCTGCGCCAGTCCCGAGCAGGCTGCCGAATTTCCGCAACGCTCCCCGTTAAAAGAACCCATCATTTTTTTGAATCCTTCTCCTTGGGGGACGAAAAGGTTTTCCCGTGGGACCTGGCAGTTCTCAAAGATGATTTCATTGGTGGGGCTGGTTTCTGCCCCCATCTTTTTCTCCCGCTTCCCTACGACAAACCCGGGAAAATCCCGCTCGACGATGAATCCGCTGATCCCCTCTCCCTTCTTAGCTTTATCCGTCTTGGCCAGGACGACAAATGTGCTGGCCACCTCCCCATTGGTAATGAAGCATTTCGTGCCATTCAGAAAATAGTAGTCTCCCCGTAACTCTGCGGTGGCCCGCATGGCCGTGGCGTCCGAGCCAGCCCAGGGCTCTGTCTGGGCATAAGCTGCAATTTTCTCCGCGGTGGCTAAAGGTGGCAGGTATCTGCTTTTCAATTCATGATTAGCAAACTCGGAAATATTCCGGCAGGCACCCAGGTGCGTCAGGGGAGCGCGAATTCCGGCTCGGGACGTCTCCTCCATAACCAGGACTACCCCCATGGCGCCAGCTTCTGTGCCCCCATACTCTATGGGGATCGTTACTCCGAGGGCTCCGAGTTTAGCCATTTTCCGAATAATGTCCCAGGGGAATTCTTTTTTATTCACATATTCCTGGACCCGCGGCTTGATCTCCTTCTCTCCGAAACCGCGGAGAGTTTGCCGGAACATTTTTTGCTCTTCCGTCAAAATTGCTTCGATCATATCCACTCCTCCGGGTATTCAATCTGAAATTCTTCTTGGCCAACATATCAGTCTCAACCAGAAGGTCTGCTTCCAGCTTCATTTCTAATAAATTTTCTCTTTAAGGCGCGCCAAGATGGATTTTTTTATCTTTTCCCCTTCCAAGCGCAACCGCCGGAGTTCCTTTTTCATCTTTTCCACGTAAGTCTTGTCATCCAGAGCGGAGAGGTTGATCAGGACGTTGAACATCCCTCCCAACAAAGCCGCCTCGGCCAGAAGGACTCCGATGGCGGCATCGCTGATCGTATTGGGGTTTCCTTTTTCTACTGCTTCCTGACAGAGCTTCATCACTTTAAGGCTGGTGGCGGCAGTGAAGAGGGGAGGGTCAGCCGCTTTCTTCAAAGATTTCTGGATTTCTTCCTTGCGCTTTCTTTTTTCCTCTTCGCTGGTCTTGGGGAGGAGGTAGGCGATCATTACCTCCTGGTAGGCTTTGATATCGTGCACGATGGTGGCGGCGAGAGCTTCCGTGTGGGATCGGGCTTGCTGGCGGATCTTCTTCAATTCTGCCTCTTGAGCCTCGAAGCCCTTCTTACCGACAGTCAGGTTGACCACCATCTCAACCAGAGCCGCCCCCAGGCTTCCAGCCAGAGCGGAAACACTCCCACCCCCAGGGGTTGCGCTTCCTTCGGCCACGGCCTCCAGAAATTGAGAAAGGGTCATCTCGTCCTTCTTTTTCTCCTGGACCATAGCTCACCCCCTAAAAAGAGCAGCGTTCTTTACGCTCTCTGCAGTGGAATTTCTTATTTTTTCATGGGGATCTTGATGCCAAATTCTTGGTCTGCGTAAGTAGAGTACAAGGTATCTCCATTGATGTCAAGGTTTAGGCTGGCAGGGATGATAGGTTTTGTCCTTGACTTTCCCTAAGGGTTAAATTATTAATAGTAACTACTTACCCACTTCACACAGAAAGTCAACATTTCATATAGCTTCCGGGATCAGGAAAAAGAGATCCTGAAAGGGCCGGCATAGGGTCGCCCAATAGCGGAGGGGAGAAAAATATTTTAGGAGGAAGGGTTCCGACGGGACCTTTCTATTTAGCACCAGAAAGGAGGTAGAAAGATGAGATCGATTGGCAAGAGGGCTTTGATTTTGATTCTTGTGTTTTGTTTTTCCTTTTTCTTAGCTTGGGCATTTAACCCGTGCAAGGCTATGGCCTTTACTACCCCTAAGGCCGCATTTGATGTCCACAAAATGGGAGATATGTCCGACTTCGATCCGAACAACCCGGTGGTGCCGACCGGGGATACCATCAAAATCGCGCTGGTGGCCTCTTTTTCCGGGCCTGCCGCGCAGGTTGGGGAAATATACTATTTTTGTCTCTCGTGGGTTGCCCATGACATCAACAAGAGGGGAGGCATCCTGGTTGATGGCAAAAAGAAGCTGATCGAGGTCATCAAGGCCGATCATATGTCCCAGCCAGCCCAGACCAAGAAGATATGCGAACGGATGGTCTTACAGGAAAAAGTTCACGTATTGTGGGGGACCAATGGCAGCCATCTTATGAAAATCATCAATGAGGTGGCTGATAAATACAAGGTCATTGCCCACTGCACCGCTGCTTTGTCCGACGAACTCTACGATGCGACTGCCTTCACACGCTATTCCTTCATGACCTCATATTCCACCGAGCAAATCGGACGGGCCTTGGCCTATTTTTACGGCCAAATCAGGAAAAAGGAAAAGAAGTTCTATGTTCTCTGCCAGGATTACCTGTTTGGCCACTCGCTGGCCGGTGGGTTCAAAAAGGGTCTGAAGGAATACTATCCGGCAGCCGAGATTGTCGGCGAGGATTACCATAAGCTCTTCTTGACCGACTTCGCTCCATACCTGACCAAGATAAAAGCTTCCGGAGCCGAGGTCATCTTCACGGGTGACTGGATTCCAGACGCAGCCAACCTGCTCAAGCAGTCGAGACAAATGGGGATCAAGCTTCCCTTTGCCAATGTCTTCGTGGAGGAGCCCATTTTTCTTCATGAAGTAGGCGTTGAAGGGACGAATGGTCTTGTCCATCTCAGCCAGTATGTAACCGAAAACCCTACCTTCAAAACGCCTGAACACATCAAATACTATAAGACGTATAACAACCTATGGAGGACCAAGTGGCAGGCGCCTTTCAACACCGTGCTTTACGAACACGGAACTGGAAACATAGGCTCCTACATCGAGCAGACCTATTGGCTGCTGAGTGTTATCGAAAGGGCTGGGAGTACTGACCCGGAAAAGATCATCAAAGTCTGGGAGGGGGATAGCTACCAATATGTAACCGGTAAAATTATGAAAATGAGGGCCTGCGACCACAAGGCGATCCAGGACCTTCATGTGGATATATATGTCCCTCCCGATCAGCAGAAAGTTTCTATGAATATTCCCCCCTATTACTGGTACAAGGGATGTTCCATGACGGGCCCAGCATACAAGATCCCGGCGGAAAAGGTCCTCCCCCAAATGGATCAAAAACTGGACAGGTGCAAAGGGAAGAGCGATTGGGGCGAGTAGTTAGGACGCAAAGCGCAAAGCCTAAAAAACACTTTAAATTTTCTTTTCAAGTTTTGAGTTTAAACGCTCTGCGCTATGCTGATTTTCCTTCCATTTCGGATTTCGATATTTGAGTCACGTAGAAGATACGTTTCAAATCCCCCCGACCCCCCTTTATGAAAGGGGGGCGAGGGGGGATTTGAGAGGATAATAAAATGGATCCAACGACCGCAATGTACATTGCCCAGGGCATACATGGACTGGCCTATGGCATGATACTTTTTCTGGTAGCATCCGGCCTCACCATGATATTCGGCATGATGGACATCCTGAACCTCGCCCATGCCGCTTTCTTCATGCTTTCCGCGTATTTTTGTTACCAGTTTCTGACCATGACCGGAAATTTTTGGGCGGCGTTGCTTCTGGCACCGGTGGCCACCGCTTTTTTTGGAATTCTCATGGAAAGATTTCTTCTCAGAAGAATACAGGCTTTTGGGCTCATGAGCCAATTGATCTTAACTGTGGGAGTTTCGCTGGTCATCTTGGCCGGGGTAAAGATCTTCTGGGGAACCGAGAGTTTGCCGGTTAAGGTTCCTCCATTTCTGAGCGGATTGGTGATGATTGCCGGCATGGAATACCCGGTCTATCGGCTTTTCATTATCGCAATGTCTCTGGTGGTCTTGGCGATTATGGCCTTACTCCTTTATAAAACCCGTTTGGGAAAAATCGTGCGCGCGGCCGTTTCCGACGCCGGTATGGTCAACGCCCTTGGCATAAACGTCCCCCTGGTCTCCACGTTTGTCTTTGGAGTCGGCATATGGCTCGCCGGGGTGGCCGGAGTGGCCATTGCACCCATACTCATGGTATTTCCCGGACTGGAGGCCCAGATGGGCATGGATGCCTTTGTGGTGGTGATTACGGGGGGATTCGGCAGCCTCAAGGGCGCTTTTATCGTCTCCCTCATATTTGGGTTGCTGAGCTCCTATGGCGTGCAGTTCGTCTCTGCCCTGGCGCCGGTCCTGATGTTTGCCTTCATGGCCATAGTCTTGGCAATTCGACCCATGGGCCTCTTTGGAGAAAGGGAATGAGGAATAAGAAGGTTCAGGGGATTTTATGGGTGGGGTTAATCGTTATCCTAACTTTATACCCAAAGATTTTTGGTATCTATTATACCAACTTGTTTTTAACTTTCGCAATCTTTGCCATTTATTCCGTCTCTTTTAATTTGCTTCTGGGCTACACCGCGCTTTTCAGTTTTGGCCATGCCATGTTTTTTGGCGTCGGAGGCTATGGCACAGCCTTGGCTTTGAAGCATATCGCCGGATTATCCCTCTTAGGGGCGTTGGGGATCGGTTTGTTAGGGGCAATTGTCCTGGCCCTTATTTTATGCCCTATAGTCGTCAGGGTCACCGGCGCGGCCTTTGCCATGCTGCACCTCGCCTTTGGCCAGCTGATGTATGTCCTGGCCCTGAAATTAAGGAATATCACCGGCGGGGAAGATGGGATCGGAGGATTTCCCATACCGCCGTTCAGCATTCCGGGAATCATTTCCATTAACATGAAGGATCCGGCGAACTTCTATTACTTTGCCATAACCGTCTTGGGGGTGAGCCTCTGGATTATGTGGTTCTTCACGAAGACGCCCTTTGGCCAAATCCAGGTAGGTGTCCGGGATAACGCCATGCGGATCGAGTACCTGGGGTTTAAGGTGCCGCAGACCAGGGCGGTGGTTTATGTTGTTGCCGGCGCTTTTGCCGGGGTCGCCGGCTCCATTTTTGCGTTGTTTCAAAACCTGATTTCAGCCGACGGCGGCCTGGGCATTTTAGTTTCCTTTGGGGCCATCATAAATACCTTAGTCGGGGGGATGGGCAGTTTTCTTGGACCCGTCTGGGGCGCGGCGATTATGCAAATCATACAAGAAGTGACCACCCGCTATACGGATCGGGTTGAACTGGTGGAGGGCCTGATCCTCATTCTTATCATCCTGTTTGCTCCCATGGGGTTCGTGGGCTTTTTAAGGTGGGCTAAGCAAAATTTGTTTACCAAAACTGCCGCTAAGGCAAAATTGGAAAAGGTTTCATGAACATCCTGGAAACCAAGGGGTTGTATCATGATTTCAGCGGGTTGCAGGTGTTGTTTGATGTAAACCTGCAGGTTCAGGAAGGAGAGCGGCATGCCCTCATTGGGCCCAATGGGGCCGGGAAAACGACTCTCTTCAACGTCATAACTGGAACTTATCATCCGAGCCGGGGGCAGGTGTTCTTCAAAGGGAAGGAGATCACCGGGGCCAGGCCACACGAGGTAATGCGCCTCGGGATGGGTCGTTCTTTTCAGCTCACCAGCACCTTTAGCCGGTTGACCGCTTTCCAGAACATTCGCCTGGCCATCCTTTCCAAAAGGGGGATTCGTTTTCAGTTGTTCCGCAAGGTAGACAAGATGCAGGAAATCACCAAAGAGACCGACGAGGTCTTAAGGCGGATCAATATGGACCGGGAGCGGGATATGCCTGCTGCTATGCTGTCGTACGGGAAACACCGTGCCCTGGAAATCAGCTTGGCAATGGCGACAGACCCAGACCTGATCATGCTGGACGAGCCCACGGCTGGCATGTCGCGGGATGAAACGCATTATGCGGTCGAATTAATCCGACGGCTTACTGAGGGCAAAACCGCGGTCATCATCGAGCATGATATGGATGTGGTCTTCTCCCTGGCAGACCGCATTACGGTACTCCATTATGGGCAGATTCTGGCGACAGGACCTCCCGCTGAGGTGCGGCAGAATAAAGCAGTGAAGGATGCGTACCTGGGAGAACTGGAGGCCTAAAATAAAACGCATAGCGCAAAGGGCATAGCGCATAGCGGCTAAGACGAAAAGACCTAAAACCTTTTTTATTCTTTACGCTATGCGCTCTGCGCTATGCGCTTTGCGTGCTATCCTGGGGCAAGGAAATATGTTGCTGGATGTCCATGATCTGAATACCTACTACGGCATGAGTCATGTGCTACAGGGTATCTCCTTGAAAGTCAATAAGGGTGAAATCGTCGCCCTTTTGGGCCGAAACGGCATGGGGAAAAGCACAACTTTAAAGAGTATCATGGGGCTGGTCAAACCAAAATCGGGATCGGTTGTCTTTGATAGCCAAAATATTACAGGTTATCCTCCGTACAAGGTGGCCAGGGCTGGTATCGGTTATGTCCCTGAAGATAGGCGAATCTTCCCCAATCTTTCAGTGCTGGACAACCTGTTTTTGGGGGTTAAAGGGGGGAAGATGGCTGACCCGAGTAATCCGAATGTATGGACCATTGAAAGGATTTTCCAGCACTTCATCATGTTGAAAGAGAGGGCCGAGCAGCAAGGGAGGTTATTATCCGGCGGTGAGCAGCAGATGCTAACTATTGGCCGCTCCCTGATGGGTAATCCCAGACTGTTGCTGGTTGACGAACCCACGGAAGGCCTCGGGCCACTTTTGGTCAAGGAGGTCAGGGATATCCTGGAAGAAATCAATAAAGCCGGCGTTTCCATTCTGCTGGTGGAACATAACATCAAAGTGGCCATGTCTCTGGGGGACCGCGTCTACCTGATGGGCAAGGCGCACATCGGATTCACGGGAACCATCGAAGAATTGGAAGCCCATCCAGAGGCCAGGCAGAAATATCTGGAAGTATAAAATTGCCCTTCCCCAGATCAAAATCACCGCTATGATTACTGGCCACACCACTTCCCCCTTTCCAATCTTCACTTTCTTGGTTTTTTCTTGACAAGCCACGGGAAATTGTCTACTATAAATTATCGAAATAAATCAAGGTCTTTCCCCTATTCTTTTATGGGGCTGTAGGAAAGACTCGGGGGAACATTTCCAGATCGTGGGAAAAGGCTTTAAAGAGTGGATAGGATGGAAGCGATTTACAGAAAATCTTTTAATCCTTGCTTTCTGGCCACTGGCGTGGGAAGCCTTCCCCACAAAGACGCGCAGCAAGCCTTAACGCTCATCGCCAGCACCCTGCCACAGACTCCCTTCTGGCCCCAGCTACCCAAACACAGCATTCTGGAAAGTATGAATATTCAGGCCAGCCCTGGTCTTCCCTTCCTTAGAGTTGATGAACCAAAGGGAGAAATTCGCTTCGATGCCACTCTCGACGGAGCTAAAGAATTGGAGAAAGTCTACAACTCCTATCTGGCCGGAGAAGTAGACCCCTACGGCATTCCTCGACGATATGCTGAGGGTCTTTTTGGCATGATGCAATATCTTAAGAGAACACCTCCTCTTCCCCTTCATTTTTTTAAAGGACAGATCGTTGGGCCGGTTACTTTCGGCCTGGCTGTACAGGATGGCAATGGGAAGGATGTCATCCACAACGAGGTAGCTTTTGATGGTATTCTTAAAGGCCTCCTGCTGCGGGGCCGATGGATCATCCAGAGGATGAGAGCAGTCTGTCCTGATGTCATTCTTTTTCTCGACGAGCCGGCGCTCTCTGGTTATGGGTCGGCTTTCTTCAGCGTCGATGGGAAAACCATTTCCCAACGGTTGAACGAAGCGATCGAAGAATTCCAGACCCAGGGGGCCCGGGTGGGGGTGCATTGCTGTGGAAACACGGACTGGTCCCTGCTCCTTTCGACAAAGGCGGACATCGTCAATTTCGATGCCTGGGGTTTTTTTGATCGTTTTTCTCTTTATCCTGAAGCCATAAAAGATTTTTTCTCCCGCGGGGGAGTTTTGGCGTGGGGAATCGTGCCCACCTTGGAGTTTAGCGGGGAAGAAACAGTTGAAGGTCTCATGGAGAAGCTGGAGGGGGAATTTCGCCAGTTGGCTAAGAAGGGAATCTCCGAAGAAACGCTGCGGGAAAGGTGCCTTCTCACTCCCAATTGCGGAATGGGATTGATGTCTCTGGAAGATTCAGAACGCGCTATGAGCCTTTTATCCGAGCTTTCCAGAAAGATGCGGGAAAAGTATTTCACCGCAGAGAGCGCAGAGGGCGCCGAGAAAGAGTAAATTCATAAGGGCATAAAGCGAAAAGAGATTTTCATAATGATATTTTTGGCATGGTTTTTTTCTGCGTGCTCTGCGCCCTCTACGGTGCGATTTGGTGGTTAAAGGAACCGATGGTGGCACTCAAAGGCAAAAGCCGGTTAAACAGAATTCGGAACATGGGGATCATGGCCCACATCGATGCGGGCAAAACCACGGTTACCGAACGCATCCTCTACTACACAGGCCGATCCCACAAGATGGGGGAAGTCCACCATGGGGAAGCTGTCATGGATTGGATGCCCCAGGAGCAGGAGAGGGGCATTACCATCACTTCTGCTGTAACTACCTTCCTCTGGAGGGGTTATGAAATTCACCTCATCGACACGCCCGGGCATGTGGACTTCACCATCGAGGTGGAAAGAAGTCTCCGGGTGCTGGATGGGGCGGTCGCCCTCTTTGATGCTGTAGGTGGAGTGGAGCCTCAATCGGAGACAGTGTGGCATCAGGCAGATAAGTACGGCGTTCCCCGGATCACCTTCATCAACAAGATGGACCGGGTGGGGGCGAGGTTTTTCGGGACGGTGGAGATGATGAAGGAGAAGCTCGGAGCCCGGCCCATTATTATTCAGCTCCCTCTGGGCCAGGAGGAGAACTTTCGAGGAATCATAGATCTGATCAAGATGAAAGCAATCACCTGGGACGAAGAGACCCTGGGGGCCACTTTTCAGGAAATAGACATCCCGGCGGATTCTCTCTCCGAAGCCCGAAAATATCGCGACCAGTTGGTGGAAGCTCTCGTCGAAAGAAGTGATTTTCTCATGGAGAAATATCTGGGAGGGCAGGAGGTCACCGCAGAAGAGATCAAGGCGGTTTTGCGAGAAGCTACGCTGAAATTCGAGCTCGTACCCGTGCTCTGTGGAGCTGCCCTGAGGAATAAGGGCATTCAACCACTTTTGGATGCAGTGGTGGATTATCTTCCAGCTCCGGTGGATATTCCGCCGGTCGCGGGATTCAACCCCAAGTCCGGTAAGCCAGAATCCCGCCGCAGTTCCGACCAGGAGCCTTTTGCCGCTTTAGCCTTCAAGATCATGACCGACGAAGGCAGAAAATTAACCTACCTCCGGGTTTACTCCGGGATCCTGCGTCCTGAACAGGAGGTATATAATTCCACCAAAGGGAAGCGGGAGCGAGTGGCGCGCCTCTTCCGCATGCACGCCAACAAGAAGGAAAGAATCCAGGAAGTTCGGGCCGGGGACATCATCGCTGCCGCGGGCCTGAAAGAGACCACCACCGGGGATACTCTCTGCGATGAAGCTCACCCGATCACCTTAGAACGGATCGATTTCTACGAGCCCGTCACTTCCGTGGCCATTGAACCGAAGTCCCGGGCTGATCAGGAGAAGCTGGATTTCTTCCTGCAAAAGCTCGTTGACGAAGACCCCACCTTTCGGGTGAAATTTGATGAGGACACGGGGCAGACGGTCATCTCCGGTATGGGTGAGCTTCACCTGGATGTGATTGTCCGGCGGCTGCTGGAAGATTTCAGCGTCTCAGTGAATGTAGGCAAACCGCAGGTGGTTTACCGGGAGACGATTACCCAGACAGTGGAAGCCGAGGGGAAGTTTGAGAGGGAGATTGATGGAGTATGGCATTTTGGCCATGTGCGCCTGCGGCTGGAACCCCGACCCCGTGGTTCGGGGATGGAATTCAGCAACGCCTCCACTGACGGAACGATCCCCGAAGAGTTCATCCCGAGCATCGAGGCCGGTGTCAAGGAATCCACCGGTACTGGTGTAGTGGCCGGGTATCCTGTGGTGGATCTGAAGGTCAGCCTCCTGGGAGGAACGTATCGCCAGGAAAATGCTACGCCCCTGGCTTTTCAGGTGGCTGCGGTCATGGCTTTTCGAGAGGGATGCCAGAAAGCTCAGCCTGTCCTGCTGGAGCCGATCATGAAGACGGAAGTGGTGGTGCCAGAAGAGTTCCTGGGAGAAGTCATAGGAGACTTGGGCGCTCGGAAGGGCCGGATCGAGCAGATTCAGTCCAAAGGGAAAGTCAGCGTGGTGGAGGCCTATGTTCCCCTGAAAGAGATGTTTGGTTATTCTACAGACCTGCGATCATTAAGCCAGGGGCGGGGAACCTTCACGATGCAGTTCCATTGTTTCGACTGGGTGGCGGAGAAGAAAGGATGAATGGAACGAAGTTCGATATGAATTCCTGGCGGTTGGATTGTCGGCACTTTCTCGGGGATCGGCCTTGCAAGTTCAAGCGGGTCTGTGAGGGATGCGGGGAGTATGATCCGATGGGCAAGCGCATCCTGATCGTCAAGCTGGCGGCAATTGGGGATGTCCTGCGCACTACCCCCTTGCTCTCTGGCTTGAAAAGGGCGTACCCGCAAAGCCACATCACGTGGGTAGCGGACGAAGAGGCGTTTCCCCTTTTAAAAAATAATCCATACATCGACCGCCTCTTGACCTTCGATTTTTCCTCCCTTCTGGCGCTGGAACTGGAGACCTTTGACCTGGTCATTGGCCTGGAGAAAGAGCCCAGGGGTGCGGCTCTGACCTCGAAGGTCAAAGCAGGAGAGAAGAAAGGCTTTGGGCTGGGCCTTAAGGGAAATGTGTTTCCCTTGAATAGAGCCAGTGAATACGCCTTCTTCCTCGGGTTGTCCGATGACGTCAAATTTTATGAAAATAAGAAAACTTACCCGGAGTTGATTTTTGATGTTGCCGAGCTGGATTATAAAAAGGATGAGTATATCCTCTTTTTATCGCCTGAGGATCTGGCTTTTGCCGAAGCCTTTGCCAGGCAGTCGAGGCTGAAGAAGGGCGAGACGATCATCGGACTCAATACGGGAGCTGGGGATGTATTTGCCAATAAGGCCTGGACAGTGGAAGGGTATTTCAAACTGATCGAAAGACTGAAGAAGAGGCCCAGAACCCGCATTCTTTTACTGGGCGGCCCCAACGAAAGAAAGCGCAATAGCCACATCATGCGCAAGGCAAAAGGGACGGTGATCGACACGGGGTGCGACAATACCCTGGGACAGTTTGCCGCCTTGGTGAATCTCTGTGATGCCGTAGTCACCGGGGATACGACTGCGCTGCATCTGGCCATCGGCCTGAAGAAAAGAGTCGTGGCTCTATTCGGGCCGACCTGTGCCCAGGAGATCGAACTCTACGGACGGGGAGAGAAAATCACCACCCCCCTTTCCTGTGGCCCGTGTTACCGGAGGAGCTGCTCTGTTTCGCCAAGTTGCATGGAGGCCATCTCGGTGGAGGAGGTGATGAGAAAAATCCAGGCCTTGCTTGCCGGTCTTGGGCGGAGAAGGCAGGGTTGAGACCGATCGGTTCCTTCTGGCGAATGCACCTGAATTTTCTGATTGGCATCATCATCAGTGCTGCGGCGGTTTACCTTTCCCTGAGGAAGATCGACTTTCCCGCCCTGTGGGCGTCCCTCCAATCGGTCAATTATCTATTTCTCATTCCAGCTGTGGTCGGCCAGATTTCTTGCTTTTTCCTGAAAGGAAACGGATGGCGTTATTTGCTCACCCCAGCTAAGAAATCTATCTCGGTAACTTCGGCCACAATTGTTTTGATCATCGGACTTATGGTCAATAATCTTTTCCCGGCCAAGATGGGAGAACTGGCCCGCGGCTATTTGATGGGAGAGAGGGAGAAACTTCCCAAGACGCTCTGCCTTTCCACAGTGGCCGTGGAGCACCTTCTGGACATCCTCATTCTAACCATTTTTTTCCTGATTCTTTTGCCCTCCGCTTCATTGCCGTCCTGGTTGCAGACCAGCGGAACTCTGGTGGGTTTCATCGCCCTGGGAATGATCTTGGCCCTTTTCCTCATATCCCGCCGGGAGGAAAAATTCCTCGGATGGATCAACCGACTCCTGGCCCGCCTCCCTTTGCGGTTGGCCAGCAAAATCCAATCCATCCTGAACAACACTGTGCAGGGAATGCGGGTGCTCACTGGCCGCTACATTTTTTATGCTTTTGCCGCTCTGTCCTCCATGTGGGTCATGGCTTTTCTGGTCGCCTACCTGGTATTGGCAGCCTGTGGCCTCTTCTTACCGTTTCCAGCAGCGGTGATGATTGTAGTCTTTGCTGCTTTCGGGAAAATCATCCCCTCTTCCCCCGGAGCCATTGGCACTTTTCACTATGTTGTTATCCTCGTCTTGATGTCCTTTGAGGTGGGCAAGGAGATAGCTTTGGGGTATGCCATTGTCCTGCACGCCCTTTCCTATTTGATAGAAACTTCCTTGGGTGTATCTTTAGTCTTTGCCGGGAACCTTTCCCTGGGAAAGATCGCCCGACGGGCAGAGGAATCCTTATGAGAGCCATGGCCATGGTACCTACCTACAACGAGGCGCCGAACATCGAGCAACTCCTGCGTGAGATTCTGGGGCAAGGACCGGACATCGGCGCTGCAGTTGTGGACGATGATTCTCCCGATGGCACCGCGGCCATTGTTGCCCGCCTGCAAAAAGAGGATCCGCGGGTGCATTTGATCCTGCGCAAGGAAGAGCGCGGGCGGGGCACGGCCGGGATTGTGGGTTTTCAATATGCTGTCGCTCAGGGGGTTCCATTCATTATCGAGATGGATGCCGATTTTTCTCACCAGCCCTATTACATTCCTTTTTTTCTCAATCAGATGGAGGGCTGCGACCTGCTCATCGGCTCTCGCCTTGTTCCGGGGGGCGGAGAGCGGGGAAGGCATTTCCTGCGCAAATTGATCACCCGCCTGGCCAACGCTTATATCCGGCTGATCCTGGGTGTGCCCATCCGGGATTGCACCTCCGGCTACCGCGTTTTCCGCCGAGAGGTTCTTGAGGCCATCGAGTTGGATGAGATCATGTCCCAAGGGCCCCCGGTTGTTGAGGAGGTCCTTTACAAAGCTTACAAGCGAGGGTTTCGGATTAAAGAAGTGCCCTATATCCTGGAGGAGCGAAAGGCTGGAGAATCCACCTTCAACCGCAGAATAATGCTCGATGCCCTGAAAATGATGATCAAAATCCGCTGGAAGTACCGGAACTACCCAGAAAAGATTGCTCGCTCTTCGCATAAGAAGGGCCATTAAATACGTTGATAAGCATCCAGTATTCAAAGAGGTACTGAATGACGATCTTTTGATAACGATTGAGAGAAAAAGGGAGTACATCGCCATTCTGTAATTATTCGGGTGTATTTTACTTTGACTAATTCAAGTATCTTCTGGAGGAACTGATGGCCCGAAATATCATTTTTATCAATGATGGCCATTACCAGACCAGCGTCAAGCCCTAAATATTTTAAGGAAAAATTGGTGCCGAAACTTTTGCGTTGGAAGAAACAAAAACAGCGGATTCTGCCTTCTTCGAGCCCCGGCAATGATTAAAACGGAAAGAATAGAGAGATTACAGGAATCCTTAAGAGGCGCCAACATATCAGGAGTCGTGCTTTTTAATTCCCGGGACGTGTTTTATTACACCGGAACCGCCCAACCGTCCTGCCTGTTTGTTTCCCCGCAAGATTACCTCCTTTTTGTGAGGGCCGGGATTGACTTTGCCAGAAAAGAAGTAACCCTTCCCCAAGGAAAAATAAGGGAAGAAAGATCCCTTGAAAAAGTCCTCCAGGGGGTTTCCGCAAGGCTTGAAAAAACAGGGACGATCGGCACAGAGCTGGACCTTATCCCGGCCAGGAATTTTTTGGAATTAAGGAGAATCCTTCGAGGGTTTAAAATAACGGATATCTCCCCTATGGTTTTGGAACAGAGAGGAACAAAAGACCTTTCGGAGATTGCAGCCGTCAAAAGAGCCTGCGCCATAATTCATAAGGGACACGAGAGAGTCCTGACGGTTTTGAGAAAGGGCATTACGGAGCTTGAATTGGCGGCCGCGGTTGAGGATGCCCACAGACTTGGAGGGCATGAAGGCCTCTTTTTCATCCGCCAGCCGGATTTCTTTATGGGCAGAGGTCCGCTCGCCTCCGGCCAGAACCTCTATCAGAATAGCGGGCTGGTCTACACCATCAGCGGCACAGGCCTCAGCGCCTCGGTGCCAGCCGGCCCTTCAAGAAAGGAAATTAAAAAGGGCGATTTGGTGGTCGTAGACATACCCGTTCATGTCGAAGGCTACCATGCCGACCAGACTAGGACCTATGTCCTTGGCAAGCCAACGGAAGAAGTCGGAGCGCTATTTTCTTCTCTGAAAGAAATCGCCGATCATCTGATAGGCAGCATCAGAGCGGGAATGAGATGCTCGGATATTTATCAAATCGCTTTATCCTTGGCAGAAAAACTCGGGGTAGGCAAGCAATTCATGAATTTTGGCCAAGGCCAAAAATCAAAGATCATAGGCCATGGCGTAGGCATCGAATTGAACGAGCCCCCGATTCTTTCGGCCTCGGAGAGCTTAGAGATTTCGGAAAATTGTGTAATCGCTCTCGACATGCACTTGATGGACGAGAAACACGGAGTGGTCAAGTTGGAAGACATGGTTCTTATCGGAGAAAGAAAGAATGATCTGTTGACAATTACACCAAGGGAGCTTTTCGAGATCGAATAATTGGAAAAGCTTTTTTCGTAAGAGTAAGACCAGGTTTTAGTGGAGATCTATTGAATCCAGCGCGCGTCTCTTCTTGATGTCTGAAGCTATCATATTCTGGATGCTTTCACTCCGTAATCTTCAATTGCTTAGGCGTTAGGCAGCTGAAGAGTAGTAGGCAAACGTGTTTACCGCGACAGGAAGGCCAATTTTCCGTGAAAAAACGTGGATTTCTTCCTGAAATCCTCGGTTGACATATTCTGTCAAAGGGTGTAGGTTTCTATCCATAATCATTAAGGGTTTGGATGTACTTTTTATCTCGGAAATTTTGGCGAAGTGCAGAGATTGGCACGTTGTCCACACATTCGACAGTGAGAAAAAGGACGGTAGAAGGGTAAAGAGATTTGGATTTCTGGGTTATCAGAATCAAGAGCAGATGTGATTGCTTTTCTGGTGGGTTTTATGCCGATCCGCATAAGGCGCCACGATAAAAAGCAACAAGGGACGTAAATATCTGATATTGAAGGGATTATCGCAGTTATGTTCGCTGTATCAACGGCGTGTTATACGGATCGGAAGCCAATGTTCCGCATATTATGCGGATCAATCTAAATCAACGTTAGGCCTCAATCAAATACGAGGGATCATATGAATCGAGAGGAATTGCTCGAGAAAATAAAGCAAGCTGTTCATGAAATGGAACCAGATGGGGAGATCATTCTCTACGGTTCCCGCTCTCGTGGAGATGCTCTCTCAGAATCGGATTGGGATTTTCTCATTCTGGTTGATGGTCGGATAGATGATGAACGAGTGGATAGAATCCGGCACAGGCTCTACGAGGTGGAATGGGATTCCGGTGAGGTTATCTCCTCTATTATACGGAGCCGGAAGGAATGGAATAGCAGTTCCTACCGGGCTATCCCATTTCACCAGAGGGTTCAACGGGAAGGGATAAGGCTGTGACGGAATTGAATAAGGATCTGCTCCTATACCGTTTGGAAAGAGCACGAGGAACGTTGGAGGATGCCCGCATTCTTGCCAACGCTGGAAGGTGGAATGCATGTGTGAATCGTCTCTATTATGCCTGCTTCTATGCTATCTCTGGTCTTCTGATACGGGATGGTTTATCCTCTTCCAAGCATGCGGGTGTGCGTGGTCTCTTTAATCGCCATTATGTAAAGACAGGTAAGGTCTCGAAGGATTTGGCTCGGATCTACAATGATCTTTTTGAGAGACGCCAGGAGGGTGATTACATTGACTTTGTCAGTTTTCAAGAATCACAAGTTCTTCCTTGGATTTCCGAAGCCAAAGAATTCGTTGAGTACATCACCAGATTGGTGCAGAAAGAGATAAGTTGACATGATGTAAGTCCCATGAATCTATAGAGTTGTCTGCCTAACATTGGCATGCACCCGCCTCGCTTTGCTCGCAGGTGATGCCGGAGCGTTATGCTCACTTTTAACCCGTAATCTTCAATTCCTAAATATGGTTCCTACTATTGACTTGTAGGTGAAGTCGCCAGTTATGATATATTCTGACACTACCTGCAAAGTTAAATAAGGGGGTCGGGATCAACTTTTTGATATTTTAGGAAATCCCGCTTTAACGGAGCCATTTTTCTCGCCAAGTGGGTATTGGTTTGGTCGTCAACTCCGATTCTGCTATCATAAGAACCAGGCGCAGATCAAATGTGATATCGCCCAAGGGATTTCTGCTTTCTTTGGATAGGCAAAGCAATCACTGAGCAGACCCTCTATGAATATCTTGCTTTCATCCTAAAACTCTATGGAGCGCAGCCGGTGGCAGAGCTGGCGCATCTGGATCGGAAGAAAGGAAAAGCTGTAGTACATGCGCGGGCTGTGGATTTCACCGCTAACCATCCATGAAATCAACACGACCATCGCTGAGTACCTCCAGATTAAACAAAATGAATTCCATATCCTGGCTTGGGAGTGGGAGATGGGGTTGAATGACCTTTATGGGGGGGTGGGTGACCTACCGCACCTGCAGAGACCGAAACCTTGCCCTGACCTCTGATTCGCATACGTATGAGAAGCCGGGTAAATATCGAATTCTGGTCAAAGTCGTGGACATCTTTGGCAATGATACCTCACAGGCCTTTGATGTGGAGATAAATTAATGGCTAGTAAAACTCAAAGCCTTATAAAACCAACTGACCCGTCCGGAAAGCTGCTTAGCGACTTGCGAGAGTTGATCATTAGATCGAGGCAGGATGTGGCGCGGAACGTCAATTTCGCCTTGGTAATTCTCTATTGGAAAGTGGGGCAGCGGATTAGGAGGGATATCCTCAGAGAAGGACGAGCTGACTATGGAGAAAAAATTGTGTCGACACTGTCGGCACAATTAATAGCAGAATTCGGGGATGGATTTTCTGGGCGTAATCTTTTCAGAATGGTCCGGTTTTCCGAGGTTTTCCCGGAAGAGCGAATTGTGTCGACACTGTCGCGACATTTGGGTTGGAGCCATTTTGTCGAAATTATCCCGCTTAAAGATGACCTGCAAAGAGAATTTTATGCCGAAATGTGCCGAGTAGAACGGTGGAGTGTTCGCACATTACGGCAGAAAATTGCCGGCATGCTCTATGAGCAAACCGCTCTTTCAAAAAAACCTGCAGATCTGGCTAAAAAAGAATTGGCTGCCTTATGGGAAGAGGATAAGCTAACTCCCGACCTGGTTTTTCGTGATCCCTATTTCCTCGATTTCCTTGGCTTAAAAGATACCTATGGCGAAAAGGACCTCGAAGCGGCCATCTTACGCGAGATGGAGGCTTTCATTCTCGAATTGGGGGCGGGATTTACCTTTGTAGAGCGGCAGAAACGGATCACGGTAGGGGAAGATGATTTCTATCTCGATCTACTCCTTTATCATCGAATACTTCGGCGATTAGTGGCCATCGAATTGAAGTTGGATAGATTCAGGCCAGCGTACAAAGGGCAGATGGAACTCTATCTGCGCTGGCTGGAAAAGTATGAGCAGCAGCCGGGCGAGTTTTCTCCTATTGGTTTGATCCTATGCGCGAGCAAATCCGAAGAGCAGATCAAATTATTGCAGTTAGGGAAAAGCGGCATTCGGGTAGCGGAATATATGACGGAACTTCCGCCTCGTGAAATTCTGAAGAAGAAATTGCATGAGGCCATCGGAATGGCAAGGGCTCGCCTGGAGAAAGAGAAGCAGGGAAAGCTTTTAGGAGATTGAATCAGATACCCAAAAGTATCTCTTCCTACGATAAAGACCTCCCTGAGATCCCGGGCCGGTGTCCGTGGGAAAAACCGCCCTCTTTTTTGGTTAAAGATGATTCAGGTCGAAGCGGATGGCGCGTTGATAAATCCGGTCGACGGGCCAGCAAATTATTACTCATAGCGAGACTGCGTGCTGCTGTGGATGAATGGAAGGATAAAGAATATCTAAGTGCATCGGAGGTTTCCAGGCGGCGATCACAACATTAAGCCCAAAGAAGATGTTGGAGCTAAGGTCGGCGTTGATGTTTGCCCTGGGGTTTTGACCGAAAAAGATTTTAATTGTTCAATGATCATTGTTCAATGCTCAATGCTCAATGTTCATTGCCCAGTGTTCAATGATCAATGTCCAATGAGGAATGACTAAAGAAAAGAAATACCAAAATGGCTTCCATGCCCTCCTGATTGCCACCGCGGTCTTCCGTCTATTTTACGTTCAGTGGGTGGAGCTGGCGCCGGATGAGGCCTACTACTACACTTGGTCGCGAAACTTGCAGTGGGGTTACTACGATCACCCGCCCATGGTCGGTTTTTTGATTTGGGTTGGCAGGGCTATCGCGGGAGAAGGAGAATTTGGGGTCCGTTTCGGATGGGTAGTCATGGGCGCCCTACTGACCATCATTTTGTACCGCATGGGAACTAAGATGTTTGGCAGCGAACGGACGGGTTTCTATGCCGCCCTTCTCATGAACATCAGCCTGCTTGGCTCAACAGGCGCTGTGATCGCGACCCCGGATGAACCCCAGGGATTATTTTGGGCTCTGGCAGTGGTTTCTGTTTATCATGCCATGCAAAGTGAGGGGCACCACTGGTGGTATCTGACAGGCATATGGTTTGGGTTGGGACTCTTATCTAAGTATACGATGGTTCTCTTAGCTCCGTGTGTCTTTTTTTACTTACTCTCTTCGACTGAAGGCAGGAAGTGGCTTTTGCGCAGAGATCCATATCTGGCCCTGCTTCTTGGTCTGCTTATTTTTTCGCCGGTCATCTTCTGGAATGCCCAAAACGAGTGGATCTCGTTCCGCATGCAGTTTTCCCACGGGCTGGAGGTAAAAAGAGGAGTGGGGTTGAAATATTTTGCGGAGTATTGGGCCGGGCAAGCCGGGGTCGTATCGCCTCTTTTGTTCCTGGCTTTAATTTGGGCCATGGTAAAGAGTGCCACTGGAAGTTTTCGTCAGGGGGAAAAAAATCTCCTTCTGCTTTTCTGGACATCTGCCCCGATCTTACTATTCTTCGCTTACACCAGCCTAAGGACAAGAGTGGAGGGAAACTGGCCGGCCCTGTCCTACTTCTCTGCTGTCGTGGCCCTGGCGGGGATCGCCTGCGCAGAATGGCACCAATGGAAGAGGACCAGAAAGGGATTTGCCTGGGCTGTCGCGATCAGCGCTTTGCTGATCACCCTCGTGGCTCATGTCCAACCGGTCTATCGCCTCGTGCCCATTTCAACCAAGATAGACCCAACGAGCCAACTCTACGGATGGCGCATGCTCGGTGAGAGGATCAAGGAGTTGGCTCGCTCAATGGAGCCGGGAAGAGACATTTTCCTTTTGACTCCCCGCCATCAATTAGTGGGGGAGGGAATGTTTTACACGCGAGCGAAATTTCTTATTTATCAGTGGGACGCTCCTCAGCGAATCAACAATCTTTCAGCGGTCAATGCGCCACGCGTGGGGAGCCAGGCAATCTTCTTCGCCGAAGATGGAAACGAACTACCCCATGGTTTGGCCCCGCTCTTCGATTCGTGCGAAAAGTTGGAGCCCCTGGTGATTTGGCGCGATTCTTCTCCCATTCGCAACCATCCAATCTGGAAATGTTCCGGATTTAAAGGATTAAAATAATTTTTTGCCATAGAGGACACAGTGCAGCGTAGCCGCAACCAAACCCACCCCCTCCCTACCCGTCCCGAAGGTGTGAAAAAATTATGCCAGTTCCAAGTTGCAGAACCTGGGGTAGCATCAAATGCCCTTCGCAGGTCCGGCAGCGGGAGGCGCTTAGCTTGGCATCATGAGGCAGTTATTCTTCCATGGATCAGGCGGGAAAAGGCACCCCGCCTGCCTTTTTCGGAATGACGCCTGAACCATTTAGCAGAGTCTTCTCCCGCCGATGCTGCCAGCGCTCACCGCCCCCCGCTCCCGGACGCCGACAAGGGGGAGAAGGATGTAATTAATTTTTTCACAGCTCCCCCCCCGAGGGGGAGGGCTTCGTCGTGAGCTCCATTCGGCCTGAGCTCATAGCCGAAGGCAGCCGAACGGTAAGGGTGGGGGGCAGATTATGCTTAATGAAATTTAGATAAAATGAGCATTTATTACAGAGAGCACAGAGATAAGAGAAAAATTCAGGGCTTAGAAAATTTCAAGATCAATAAGATTGTTTTTTGTTTATAAAAATATATTTTCCTTCTCTGTGGTCTCGGTGAACTCTGTGGCGAAAAAATAAGAAGAACAATGGAAAAGAAGTGGTTGAAATTTTACGATCCTCATGTGCCCAGGAGCATTGCCTATCCCGATATTCTTCTGCAGCAGATTCTGGACAATGCCGCTGACCATCACCCCGAGAAAACCGCTGTCTTCTTCTTCGGAGGAAGGGTGAGATATGGGGAGTTGAGGGCCCAGGCCAATCAATTTGCCAATTCCTTAAAAGGGTTGGGGTTCCGCAGAGGAGATCGATTGGGTCTCCTTTTAGCCAATATGCCACAAACGATCATCAGCGCTTTCGGGGCACTCAAGGCCGGAGGAGTGGCTGTTTTCTTTGATCCTCTGGGTGAAGAGGAGGAATTGGAACGGCAATTTAACGACACCGGAGTCGAAACCCTGGTGGTCCTGGACCTGGTTCTTCGCCGGGTTGATAAAATTTTCGCCAAGACGAAAATCAAGCAGTTCATCATCACGGGCGTAAAGGATTATCTACCTTTTCCCAGAGATTTTTTATTCTCTCTGGCCGCGCGGGGACGCGGCCTGAATGTCAAACTGGCCAAGAAGCCAAACATCCATCTATTCAAAGAGTTCCTTTCGGGTAGCTCTTCTTCTCCCCCATCCGTGGATAGTGGAGCGAGCAATCCCGAAGAGGTGGCAGCCATTCAATACACCAGTGGAACCTCAGGGCTGCCCAAGGGTGTATTATTAAGCCACAAGAACTTAGTAGCCAACATACTCCAGGCTGCAGCCTGGATTGGCAAGGTAGAAAAGGGGGAAGAAACCTTTCTCTCCGTCCTTCCTTTCCATCAGGCTTTTGGGATGACTCTTTGCATGAACCTTCCCATTCACCTGGCAGCCATGAGCATCCACCTTCCCCGGTTCGAGATAAACCAAGTTCTTTCCGCCTTTAAAAAGCACCCCCCATCCCTCTTTCCGGCCCTGCCTTCTATGATCGAACTGCTGGCCAGTTATCCCGAAATTAGGGGGGATAAATTCTCTTCCGTCCGAACCTGCTGGTCCGTGGGCAAGCCACTCCCCGTGGAAGAATTACAAAATTTTGAGCGGCGCTTCGGCAGGAAAGTTAGCGAAGGATATGGGCTAACGGAAGCATCTCCCCTCACTCATGCGAACCCAGTTTATGGAAAACGCAAGGCCGGGTCCATTGGCATCCCCCTGCCAGATACGGATGCTAAAATTGTGACCGAAATGAATGGTGAAAAAGAGGTGCCCGCTGGGGAGGTCGGAGAGTTGATTATCAGCGGACCCCAGGTTATGAAGGGCTACTGGAACATGCCCGAAGAGACATCCAAGACCCTTCGTCATGGCTGGTTACACACTGGGGACAAGGCTCGCATGGATGAAGAAGGGTACTTTTATATCACGGGCAAGCTTAATAAAAAAGTTCCAAGTTAGAGGTTTCAAGTTTCAGGTTCCAATTGTACTGTTTGGGGTTACAAGTTTACAACTTTTAACTTGAAACTCGTAACTCGAAACCTTATTTTGTCTTGACAACCTTTGAGTGCCTGGGCAAAGATAAATTATTACCATCAAGGAAAAAGAACGATGAAAATTCGCTTCTTCAAACCCTTCGATGAGCTTGCGGGCAAGGAAGAGATCGACATCGATCTTGAAAAACCCATGCCGGTCAAAGAGCTTTTAGGGCTCATTGAGGCCCGAGTCCCTTCCTTCAGGCCCTACGTGCGGAAGGAAGGGGATGAGATCCTGAGTTTTTTTGTAATCCTTGTTCGTGAAGATGAGGTACTTAAATTGGAAGACCTGGTTAGCGAAAGGGACGTGGTTAAGGTTCTTCCCCCGATTAGCGGAGGATAGGCGCCTAGAAAATCAATGAATAATGCTCAATGATCAATAACCAATGATCAATGGTGAGGAAGAAGATGAAAGATAGGCCTTGAGCTTCGGCAGAGATTTGAAAGGAGGACTGGGAAGATGAAAGGGTATGCGGGAAAGATTCTGCGAGTTGACTTGAGCAAAAAGCGAGTGGAGACGCAGGCGCTGGATGAGACCATGGCGAACAAATTTATAGGCGGAAGTGGGCTGGCCGCCAAGATCCTGTATGATGAGACCGGAGCGGAGACCGATCCGCTTGGCCCGGAAAATAGGCTTATCTTTATGACCGGGCCTTTTGCGGCCACGCCGGTGATTACCTCGGGTCGGCATGCCGTGGTCACCAAGTCTCCCCTCACCGGAGTTTTTGCAGAATCAGACTCCGGAGGGACGTGGGGGCCTTTCCTCAAGCGGGCGGGTTTCGACGGAATTGTTATCTCGGGAAAATCCAGCCGACCCGTTTACCTCTGGGTCTTTGACGGAAAGGCGGAGATCCGGGATGCCTCCCACCTATGGGGAAAGGATACCTATGACTTGGACTCGCTCATCAGGAAAGAGACCCGAGATGAAGCCGTGGTGGCTTCCATCGGTCCAGCTGGCGAGAGAGGGGTCAGGTTTGCCAGTATCATGAATGATGGGAAAGATGGGCGGGCTGCTGGACGGGGAGGGACCGGGGCGGTCATGGGGTCAAAGAGCCTGAAGGCCATTGCCGTTCACGGGAGTCAGGAGGTGGAGATGGCTGATCCTGACGGATTGCGGGCCTCACTGCGAGAGCTTAGCCCGATGGTGGCCAAGAATGCCGAAGGGATGCGTAAAAATGGGACCGCCGGGGGATTATCTGCCTTCGAAGCCCTGGGCAGCCTCCCTCTTAAGAACTGGAAATACCAGGGGCGCTGGGAGCAGAGTGCGGCCAAGATTGCTGGGCCAGCGATGACGGAGAAAATCCTCACAGGAATATATCACTGCGAAAAGTGCGTCATCGGCTGCGGGAGAAGAGTGAAGATTGACAAGGGACCCTACGCCCCTGTGGAAGGTGGAGGGCCGGAGTACGAGACCCTGGCCCTCATCGGCAGCCTTTGCTTGGTCGATGATTTAGAGGCCATCGCTAAAGCCAACGAGCTCTGCAATCGGTACGGAATGGACACCATCTCCTGCGGGGCGTCCATCGCTTTTGCCATGGAGGCATACGAAAAAGAATTGATTAGCAAGAAGGAGACAGGCGAGCTGGAGCTCCTCTGGGGCCGGGGCGATGTGGTCGTGAAGATGGTGGAGAAAATTGGCCGGCGCGAAGGGCTGGGCCACCTTCTGGGAGAGGGGGTACGAATTGCTGCCGAGAAGATCGGGAAGAACGCCGTAGAGTTTTCCCTGCACGTGAAGGGTCTGGAAGTTCCCGGCCATGATCCCAGGTGCTACAATGCCGGGGGAGTAAGTTATGCCACCGCCAACCGGGGGGCCTGCCATTTGGCCGGATTCAGTCATGCTTTTGAAAGGGTACTTTCCCTACCGGAGATTGGTGTCGAGAAGCCTTTGCCCAGGCTGGAGGTGAAAGGGAAAGGGGAACTGGCCGCGAAGACGCAAAACCTCATGGGTCTGTTCGATGCCTTGAAACTCTGTAAGTTCACGCTTTTTGGTGGACTGAAGCTGGCCCCGATCGTGGAGTTGTATACGATGGTCACTGGCATTCCCATGGATGTGGCGGGATTTTTGAAAATCGGGGAGCGCATCTTCAACTTGAAAAGAATGTATAATGTCCGCTGCGGAATCAGCCGCAAAGATGATATTCTGCCAGCGAGGTTCCTGACCTTGAAGCGCACGGGCGAAGGCTTGACCCCCAATCTTCCCCCGCTGGGGGAGATACTCAGCGAATATTACCAGGTTCGGGGGTGGAATGAAGAAGGTGTTCCCCTACCGGATAAGTTAAAGGAATTGGGTCTCTAATATTGGCGAATAGGGATTGCGGAATTCGGAATGTTCCCCCCAGCCTCTCCGAAGGTGTGAAAAAATTATGCTCGTGCCAAGTTGCAGAACCTGGCGTAGCATCAGATGCCCCTCGCAGGTCCGGAAGCGGGAGGCGCTTCGCCCTGAACCGTGCTGGTAGAGGGCTTCCCTTGGCAGCATGAGGCAGTTGTTCTTCCATGGATCAGGCGGGAAAAAGCACCCCGCCTCCCTTTCCGGATCGACGGCTGAACGCTCTAACACAGTCTTTTCCCGCCGATGCTGCCTGCACTCACCGGCCCCCGCTCCCGGACGCCAACAAGGGGGAGAAGGATGTAATCAATTTTTTCACAGCTTCGGGGAGGGCGAGGCCCTGCACCACGTGGGGTGCAGGACAAAGCCCTGAACCTTATATGGTTCAGGGGTGGGGGGTGATTTATGGGATTATTTCACACCTTCAGGGAAAGAAGGGAGGGATGATTTCTATTGGTTGTGGCTATGCCGGCCTGTGGCCTCTTTTGCAAATAAGGCCATGAAAGAGCCATCCCCAAAGATAGACCGGAAGAAGGTTTTTTGGGGAGTTTCCCTTTTGTGTCTGGCAGTTTTGCTGATGCTTATAGGACGGGAGGGTGCCTCGCCAGTTTGGGGGGTGATCTGGATTCCTTTATTGGGGGTAGGGCTCTTTCTCTATCTCTGGGGAAGGTTCTTCTCGCGTGGAGAAGACTGAGAAAAGATGAACTCCCGCACTTGGGGAAGGATATAAAGATCTTCTAAATCATATCTTAAGAGTTCCCGGGCCAAGATCTGCGCTTGTTCCTCCGTTGGGCGGCGGGAGTCGATGATGATCAGATTTCGCCCCAGAAGTTTACATCCACCGCTACGAATGAGGATCTCTTCGTCAGAGAGGTCTTCGTAGCAGACTTCGATCTCCAGTTGGGCGGCAATGCTTTCCAGGTGCTGGAGGAGAGACGTATCGGATAGCTGCAAGGCCGGAACCCCTTTTCCCAAGAATGTGTTCTGGGATATTATAGAGGAGTCTGTGGGCAAAATCAAAGAACCGTCAAATACAATGAAAGCCTATTTGGACATCGAGACGTCCTTCGGAGGAGAGATCACCATCGTGGGAGTCTTCTGCCCGCCGGATCGCATGGTCCAGCTCGTCGGTGACGAAGTCAACTGGACGAATCTCTGGAATGTCTTGGAGGGGGTGACCGAAATTCTAACTTATAATGGGAGCCGTTTTGATTTGCCGGTCATCAAGCGAGTCGTGGGCCTGGATTTAAATAGATATTTTGAATGCCGCGATTTGATGTACTATTGCTGGGAGAAGAATCTTTACGGGGGGTTGAAGCGCGTGGAAGAGCAAGTGGGAATCGAACGAGCTTCCAAAGGAATCGATGGCCTGGAGGCCATGCGCCTCTGGGAACGATTTCGTCTGTATGGGGACGAAAGGGCCCTGCAAGCCTTGCTCGAATACAACCGGGAAGATGTTGTGAATCTATGCCGCCTGGAAGCCTACTTGGAAGGGCGGCCAGGATAGTTGCCTGATAAATCTCCGGAAGCCTGTTGCCTTTTTATATCCTCCTTTTTCCATCCGGCGTAATACCTCCTCCTGATTAGCACAACCGCAAGGATAATCCCTAACCCGATGAGATCAGTTTTCCATCCCGGCTTGATCAAAAGAAGAGCCGCAATGATGAGCAAGCCGCTTATCCCCAGGCTAAGATTTCCCCATAACCACCTTTCAAAACCCAGGCCCAAGGCCATTATACCTACCAGGCCAGTGAGAAAAGCGAGGAGGATTTCGAGGTAGGGGCCTGAAAAGAGGAGCACAGGGTTGTAGATAAACAAGAAGGGAACGATGAACCCCACAATGCCCAGGCGGACAGCCGCAAAGCCAACCTGCACCATACTTGCGCCTGCCACCCCGGCAGCGGCGTAGGCAGCCAGGGCTACCGGGGGAGTGATGGAAGAGATACAGGCAAAATAGAATAAGAATAGATGAGCGGGGAGCGGCTTCAATCCCAATTGGATTAAGGCCGGCGCAACCACGCTGGCGGCAATGATATAAGAGGCTGTTGTGGGCAATCCCATTCCGAGTACCAGGCAAACGAGGGCACTCAGAACCAGGATGATAGGAACATTCCCGCCAGCGAGGCTGATCACACCGCCGGCAAATTTAACTCCCAGCCCAGTCAGCGAGATAGCCCCCACTACGATCCCGGCGCAAGCACAGGCAGCCAGGGGCTCCATGGCATTTCTCGCCCCCATGCTCAATCCCATCAAAATCTTCTTGAAATTAAGTCGAGTCGCTTTGCTGAGCATAGCCACGGGGATGGTGATGAGGATGGAAAAAAGAGCGGCCTTGATGGGAGATGCCCCTGATGCGAGGATGGCAATCAGCATGAGGATGGGCAGGATCAGATGGCCCCTGGCCTTCATGACTCTGGCCACAGCAGGGATGGATTCGTCTGGCAAGCCGTACAGGCCCATCTTGGTGGCCTCCACGTGAACCATGACATAAAGGGCCCAGTAATAGAATATGGCTGGAATGGCTGCGGCGATCAGGACCTTCCGCAGAGGGATTCCCAAAAGGTCGGCCATGATGAAAGCCCCGGCCCCCATCACGGGAGGCATGATCTGGCCGCCCGTAGAGGCCACGGCTTCAATTGCTCCGGCGTAAAAGGGGCGGAACCCGGTTTTCTTCATCAGGGGGATGGTAAAGGTCCCGATGGCCATAACGTTGGCGATGGGGCTGCCGGAGATGGTTCCGAATAGAGAGCTGCCGATGATGGCAATCTTGGCCGGTCCGCCCTTTGCCCTTCCGGTAAGCGCGAGGGCAATATCGATGAAGAACTGCCCCCCGCCGGAAACATGGAGAAATCCACTGAAGACGATGAATAGGACAATGTAAGTGGCCGAGACCTCCAGGGGCAGCCCGAATATCCCTTCCATACTGAACATCAGGGCGATGATCCTTTCCCAGTCATAGCCTTTATGGCCAAAGAGTCCGGGGATAAAGTCGCCGAACCTGGCGTAGAGCAAAAAGAGAATCGCAGCAATCGGCAGGGTGACACCAGTGGTTCGTCTGGCGATTTCGAGGACGATAAGAACCGTAACGATTCCCAAAAACAGATCCATTGCCGTCGGGTTGGCAGGGATCCTGGTGATCAGAGATTCGTAATTCAGGACGATGTATGTGCAGGCAGTTACTCCGAGGAGAGCAAGAAAGAGATCCCCGAGAGAGACTCTGTCCCGCGGCGATGCGGCGAATGCCGGGTACTGGCTCATAATGATGAGAATTCCGAACATGAGGTGGATAGAATAAAGGATCCAGGGGTTGATGGGGCTCACACCGAGAACGTACATATGGAAGAGCGACATACTCACCGTGATAGCCAGGAGGATTTTTTCGAAAATGCCCTTCAACTCCCGGCGTGTTTTTTCATCTGTTTTTTCTTTCCTTTTCTTTTCCGGCACGCGCAATTCTCCCCTGCCTCAAATAGGATGGTGAACTCGAAGGGCCCCCAAAGGTAATTTTATTGGGGGGGAATCAGATGAGCCGGGATATCCAGCTTCCTTTCTTTATAGTACCTAAGAGCGCCGGGGTGGATGGGTATAACCAGATGTCCCACGTTTTCCGGTACAGTGTAGGTAGCGCTGGCCATTGCTTCCTTAAGCATCCCGGCATTTTCAAAAGTGGCCTTGACGATCGTGTAGACGAGGTCTTCCGGCATGTCCTTATAGGTGATCACGGCGGTTCCCAGTTGCAGGGTCTGGTATCCTCCGGGTGGGAAGTCTCGATAGATGCTCTGGGCCATTTGGGTCGTGCGATACATAGGATAGGCCTTGAGGATCTTCGCAAAATCCTCCTCGCTAAACTTGATGAATTTTATTTTTTTGGTTGTCTGCAAAGTAAGGATGGGCCCTGCTGGGTGCGCAAGGTTCAGGATGGCGGCGTCAATTAATCCATCCACCAGGCCATCGATAGTGGATTGGAAACTCATGTTGCGGATGTTCGGCTTAATGCCGAGAATGGCCACAACGTTTCTGGCCACAATATCCCCGGTGCTTTGCGGAGGGCCGAAGCTCACATTCTTGGCCGTTAAATCTTTAAGCGTGTTAAAGGGGGCTCTCTCCAGGCAAAAAACAACTGTTTCACTGGCATGGATGGGAAACAGGGCCCGGATGCTGTCATATTTAACCCCTTTTGCCCAACCGGTTCCTGTATAGCCTTCGTAAGCAATCTCCGGATTGGTCAGGGCAAAATCTACTTTCTTTCTTTGAACGAGCTGAACGTTGGGAACGGTGCCACCAGTTTCGACAGCCACGTCGACCTCCGGCACCTTGGCATTCACGAGCTTGGCCCAGGCTCCTCCCAGGAGATACCAGGGCCCCCCGGCGACAGTCGTTCCCACCGAGAGCCTCTTTTTGGCTTGAGCATGGGCGATATCCGCTACTCCCATTTGGATAAGAACAGATACGAAGAGGCATAACGCTACGAGAAGAAAAAATCTTTTCATAAAAGTCTCCTCCTTTCTTGGCTAAAACGGGCAAAGACGATCTTTAAGGCCAACCCTCTTATTACCGGATGTATTTCTGAGCATCTTCGGGCTTCAGATAATCCCGCAGGTCCACCTGCATGATACGGGCTCTTTCAAACATCTTGATGCCAACCCTCTCCTTCTGTTTCAGATGATAAGGAATAGTGGCGTCGATGATCATCTTGGCCTTGGTCAGGCGGGGATTTTCGAGCATATCCCTCACGCCAACAATCGGGGGAATCCGGTACCCTCGCCCCTCTGGGAGGATGTGGACCTGGTCTTTGGGGTTACACCTCGTGGCTATGGCCCATTCCACCTCATTCATATCATAGATATCGATATCTGGGTCAACCAAGATCACGGTGTCCACATGGGTGGAGAAACCAAAGGCCGTGAGAGCTACGTTAATCTGCATCCCCTCCAGTTCATAATGGTTCTTGTTTACCTTAATGATGACATGGTGCCAGTAGGCGCTGCCAGGGGTGAAGGTGGCATCGACCACGAAATCAGGAAATACATTCTTGATATATCCGTAAAACATGGGGGCGTTGGAGATCCGCAGGGCATAATTTTCCTTCGTTCCAGCGACCACGGCGTAAGAAAGCTTTTTCTGGCGGTGAGTGATTGCTGTTACCTCCATGATGGGTCGTTTGGCCGGGAGGCTAAGATATTTCAGGTATTCTGGCCAGGGCCCCTCTGTGGTTTCCTCATAAGGAGGACGAATCTCACCTTCGATGACGATGCTCGCGCAAGCCGGGACTTCGAGATCGATGGTCTTGCATTTGGCGAGTTCTACGGGGGAACCGCGCAGCGCCCCGGACAGCCCCAGTTCATCGTGGAAGTGGGGAAGCTTGGTGCAGGCAGCGAGATAAATGTCCGGGTGGGCGCCAATCACGACGGCAACGGGAAAGGGAATCCCCCTTTTTTTTGCCCGGTCAAAATGCAGGCCGATATGCGCTTCCTTCCGGATATTCACAACGAGCTTATTGCCCCCACCCATCATCCCCCGGTACATTCCCATATTGCGAATTTTGCGTTCGGGATCTTTGGTGATGATCACAGGCTGGAGATATCGGCCTCCATCATCCAGTCCCGCCTTGATGCTGGGGACCAACTGGAAGAGGTTGAAGTCTTTGAGGAGGACAACCTCCTGGCAGGGACCTTCCTTAACGACCACAGGGGAGATGGGATTCTCAATGGCCTGGAGATACTTTTCCTTGAATTCGATGGGGTTTTGAGGCAGGTTGAGGATCTGGCATATCCTGTTTCGGTCGATGAAAAGATTGGCCCCTACCTGAAAATCATATCCTTTTACCCTGTGGAAGAGGATTGGAGGAGCACCTTCCACCTTATCCAGAGCCACTATGATTCCTGCCAGCTCATTCTCTGGATCTACTTCCCGATCGATGATGAGCAAATCCTTTTTATTCTTGAGGTCTGCAAAAACCTGACATAGGCCCAATTTTTCGTAGGTCTGAGGCATCTTTCTCCTGTCTCCTTTCATTTTTATGGAGAAATTTTTCCATCTCCGGACTAAAGTCTTGAAACCCGATTTGTGGTTTAATATATATTAAAAGGCGTTCCATTAGTCAAGGGTTTAATCCGAGATCTCTGAAAAAGTCCCGCGTGATATAATTTTGTCATTCCTGCGAAAGCAGGAATCCCATATAGCTGACAGGTGTCAAGCCTATCTTATCTGCCCCTTGGTTTTTGTTTTTCACAACCGTTCACTCATCAATGTAACCAGGGGGACGGAGGGACGGGACTCATAGTGCGACGTTTGATCACTCTCATATTCGCGGATTGGACCGGCATGACTTGTCTTCGTCACGGGAGCTGCCCTCGGTCTAGTATCGTAAATTCGGCTTTCGCCTTATTCCTATGGATTCCCCGTGGGTTCTCCCAACGCGGTCGCGTCCCTCCGTATGCCCTGAAGGTACCTCCTTATGTCTGGGATAGTTGGGCTCCCTCTCGATCTTGTAAAAATATGGAAAAGTCTCTTTTCCATATTTTTACAAGAATATCGTTACACCTTCACCTCGCGAGCGATGGCCCAGATGAACCCAGAGAGCTCACGGGCAATGGCGGTGACGACTTTGGTCTTCAGCTTTCCCCTCGCCATAAGCCGGCGGAACTTGCCGCAGAGCCTCACCTGAGCCTTCCAGGCAATATCCAGGACAGGCTGGGGCAGAGACCCTCCTGCCGCTTGAGCAGATGCCGGCTGACCCGAGCAGGGAAGCCGTAAGCATGAGCGGCCTCAACAAGGGCTCGGCGGACATGTCCGTTGCCTGTTTTGGTGATACTCCCGCGGTGGGTGCTCTCCCCGCTGGAGTCTTCCGAGGGGACCAGGCCGAGATAGGCCATCAGCTGTCTAGGGTTCTGGAAACGGCTCATGTCCCCGATCTCCGCAAGGGTCGTTGCCGCCACAATTGGAGCCACTCCCCGCAAGGCCTGGAGAGCCTTCACCACGGGGAACATGCGCCACGCGGGAAGGAGTTTCGCTATCTGGTCCGTCAAACGAGTTTCCCGTTCGGTGCATACCCTGACGGCCATAATGTATTCCTGCAACACGATCTGCTGGGAGGGATGAAGAAGGGTTACGTCCGACAGCCATCGCATGTGGGAAGGCGTCCACGACGCTTTCCCCGGATACACTTTCCCGTAACGGAGGAGGAAGGCATTCAGCTGGTGTCGTGCGGTCCTCAGAGCCTTGACGGCGTCTTCTCGGGCCCGGGTCAGATCGCGCATCGCTTCATCCTCCTCCCGGGGAACATAGATCGCCGTCAGTTCGCCCGCCCGTTCCAGGCGGGCAAGCGTCTCCGCATCCCTTCGGTCATTCTTGATCCGATCTCCACTTTTCTTGGGAGTCTTCGACGGAGCGGCCACCTTGCACGAGAATCCTTTCCCAGTCAAATGGCGATAGATCTCGTAACCGCAAGGTCCGGCTTCATAGACAAAGCGCAGGGTCGATCCCTTGCTGACGAGTTTCCGGACCGCCCGGTCCAGCGCCTCCATCGTGCCCCCTATCCTGCCAAAGTGCCTGACTTCCATGGCCCCATCGGTATCCGCGGTTACAATCTGAATCGAGTTCTTGTGGACATCGAGTCCTACAACTGTGATAGAATCTTTCATGGCCTGCCTCCTTATTTTTGGCTCTGTACTTGGTTACTCATTCACCAAAGTATAACCCATGTTCATAAGGGGCAGGTCTTTTCTTCTTCATTCAACTGTCAGCTATTATGTCTAGTATTTTCAAGGCCTTTCTGGACTCCCGCTTTCGCGGGAGTGACAGAAAAGTGGGTTTTTCACAGATCTCAATCCACTCATGGATTATGGAAAATTTGTTGACATCTCGCAGAATATGTAATATTTTTGCAGGCAAATTAATCCCTCCCAAGGCCATTTCGCTCCCATAAGGGGAATATGGTAAAGGTGAGGGGAAAAACAAGGAAGGAGGGAAGATCGATGGATAAGGCAGGCAAGGGATTTTTCGTATTGGCAATCGTTTCTTTCTTCTTAGTGCTGTCCTGGGCCGCCCCTTCAGGCGTGGCTACTGCTCAGGTGATCAAGGTCGGCGTGATTGGCCCGATGAATTTCATGCAGGGGAAGGGACACTGGGATGGGGCCACTCTGGCCGCCGAGGAGATCAATGCCCAAGGAGGCATTCAGGTAGGCAACAAGAAAATGAAGATTGAATTGGTCAAGGCCGACTCAAACGAGTTTATAAGCATGACCGATGCCACCAACGCCATGGAGCGCTTGATGACCCAGGACAAGGTGAATTTCGTTGTGGGCGGTTTCAGATCTGAGGCTGTCCTGGCCATGCAGGACATTGCCATGGACTACAAGAAACTTTTCTTAGGGTGCGGTGCGGCCCATCCCGAAATCTGCGAGCGAGTGGGTAAGGACTATAATAGGTATAAATATTGGTTCCGGGTTACCCCTATGCATTCCGGATACCTGGTCAAGGTTTGTTTAATTAACCTGGCAACGGTTAATGGGATTTTGAAGAAAGAACTGGGTATCCCGAAAGCGAAGGTAGCCATCGTTGCGGAGAAGGCGATGTGGATTGATCCGATGATTACGGCCATCGAAGCGAATGTACCAAAGATGGGCATGGAACTGGTCGGCACCTGGCGGCCGTCGGATAAAGCGACCGATGTGACTGCCGAGCTCACCGCTGTACAGCGCGCAGATGCCCAGATCATCTTCACCATTTTTTCCGCTTCGGTAGGGATTACCTTCGCCAGGCAGGCAGGAGAACTCAAGATACCGGCCGCCTTTGTGGGCATCAACGTTGAGGCCCAGAAGGATGGTTTCTGGGCGGCCACTCAGGGCAAGGGCGACTATGCCGTGTCCATGAGTACTTTTGTCCGGGGGGTAAGCTATAATGAATTCACGGAGCCGTTTGTTGAGACATACATCAAGAGATTCGGCGAGCTGCCGACTTATACGGCGGTAACCTACGACGCCATAAAAACTACCCTAGGTGAGGCAATAAAAGAGGCCGGGACGCTTGATGCGGAGAAGTTGATTCCTATAATTGAAAAGGCCGAGCGCGTACCAGTCTCTGCCCTCAAGTCAAAATTTGACAAAAACCACGATCTAGTATTTGGCCCGGGTTATGCGACAGGCATCACCTTTCAATGGCAGGATGGTAAAATGAGGGGTTGGTGGCCGAACGGCTGGGAAGGCGTCACCTATAAAGGAATGGTCCCCTATAAGATCCCGCCCTGGATGATCGAGAAATACAAAAAATAGTCTATGAGTGCATGTTCCGAGCCCCCCTCACCCCTACTGTTCGGCCGCCTTCGGCCATGAGCTCAGGCCGAATGGAGCTCACGGCCGAAGCCCTCTCCCGCGAGGGGAGAGGGTAAACATATTCAAATAGATAAGAAATTCCCTCCCCCTCGATGGGGGAGGGTCAGGGTGGGGGTGATGTATGGGATTTTTTCGCAGCTTCTGGGCAAAGAGGGGCGGGGCATTGCTCACGGAAATCTAAATCATCTGAATTGGAACCGAGCGGGTGAGGTTATATGATTCTGGATATAATCATAAGCAGTCTGATCAACGGGAGCGTATACGCCCTTCTGGCCATCGGGTTCTCACTGATCTTCGGCGTGGCCCGTATTGTTAACATCGCCCACACCGCCTTTTACATGCTGGCCGCCTATTGTATCTATTACGGCACTCATAGATTAGGCGTTAATCCAGCTTTGTGCATGCTGGTGGCCATAGTACCGGTGACTTTGATCGGACTCCTCTCCTACAGGCTGTTCATAGACCCTATTCGCGAGCATGAGGGGGCGGTGTTGATCGCCACCATAGCCCTGGCCATGGCCATGCAGGAAATCATGCTCCTCATCTTCACCGGAGACTTTCTGGGCGTGCCGCATCTCATTGAAGGATACCGGGTTGTTTTCGGGGTGAAGATCGCCTATCAACAATTGCTGACCTTCGCCGTGGCTCTGTTGGTGTTGGCCGCAGTCTGGGCCTTGTTATTGAAAACCAGGCTTGGTCTGGCGATTCGCTCTACGGCTCAGGATAGGGAAGTGGCCAACCTGATGGGTATGAATGAGAGCCGGGTGGCCATGATTACCATGGGTGTCTCTGTCGGGCTGGCCGCCTTTACGGGCGCCGTGATTGCTCCCCTCGCTATCGTTAATCCCTTTATGTGGATGCACCCCCTGATCATGATGATGGCTGTCGTTGTCCTGGGCGGACTGGGCAGTATCAAGGGGAGTTTTGTCGGGGCTTATATCTTAGGATTTGCCGAGGCGTTGGTGGTCTTTTTGATACCCATGGGCGCTTACCTCAAAGGTTCTGTGGCCCTGTCCATTATGATCCTGGTACTGTTGATCAGGCCGGAGGGTCTTTTTGGCATTGCTTTTGAGGAAGAGAGATAGATATGGGCCTAATTGGCTTTTATCTGAGAAAACTTTACACTATTTTTAAGGGGGAGGTACTCGTCCTCCCCAGCCGGGTCGTTGTTCTTCTTTTCTTTTTAACTCTCCTCCTCTTGCCCATGGTTACCCAGGATCCTTACCTGCTTCGCATCCTGATATTGACCAGCATCTTTGCCATCTTCGCGGCCAGTTGGGATCTCCTGTCCGGTTTTACCGGCCAGATGAATTTTGGGCACGCCCTCTTCTTTGGTGTGGCTGCTTACACTGCCGCTCTTTTGAATCTGCACGCTCACCTACCTCCGTGGGGTAGTATCCCCCTGGGTGCACTGGCTGCTGTTCTGACAGGTCTGATTATCGGCGTTCCCTGCCTCAGGCTCAAAGGGACTTATCTGGCCCTGACTACCTTGGCCTTCCCGATTATCCTCCTGGGCATTGTCTTCGCCATCCCTCAGGTCACGGGAGGTGAATTGGGAATCTCTGGCCTGGATCGCCTTTCCGGGTCCCGCTTAACTGATTACTATATTTCTATAGGGCTCATGCTGGGTCTGTCCACCATCATGTGGAAGATAACCCACTCGAATACCGGCCTTATTTTCCACGCCATTAGGGAAGATGAGCTGGCCGTGAGGACAGCGGGCATCAACACCACCCGTTATAAGCTTCTGGCTTTCTGCCTCAGTGGTTTTTTTGCCGGTATATCCGGGGGGCTCTACGCCCATTTTATGAGGATTGCCGGGCCCGCCAACCTGGAAGTCACCATGTCCTTCACGGTTGTAATTTGGGCAATTTTCGGCGGGGTGGTCACCATATATGGACCCATAGGAGCGGTATTTATCCTTAATCCCCTGCTGGAGTTTTTGCACTTTTGGCCCAAGTTGCGTATGCTGATGTTCGCTCTTGTCATCCTGTTGATCCTCCTCTATATGCCGAACGGCCTTCTCCCCTGGATACGTGACAAGATGGAAACGGAGTGTCCCAGGTGCAAAATCAGAAACGTGGCCACTCGAAAAACCTGCCGTGTTTGCACCGCGCAGCTGGATTAGAAAGGGAAACCTATGGACCCCAAAGAGCTCTACCTGTCCAAACCCTGGCTGAAATATTACCCGAAGGGTGTTCCCAGTGAGGTGGATGTTCCCGAGATATCCGTACCTGAGCTATTTGACCAAAGGGCGGATAAATATGCGAGCAAGACCGCACTGATTTTTTACGGAAATAAGATCAGCTACCAGAAACTCAAGGAGTTGATCGACCGATTTGCCACTGCCCTGGTTGATCTGGGAGTGATCAAGGGCCAAACGGTGGCCTTGTATCTCTTGAATTGCCCTCAGTATGTTATCGCCTATTTTGCGGCCCTTAAAGTAGGGGCCAAGGTCACTCCCATCAGCCCGGTTTATACGAGCAAGGAAGTTAAGCATCAGCTTGAAGACAGTGAGGCCGGGACGATCATCTGCCAGGATATCCTCTATGATAACGTTGAGAAGACCGGCCTTTCCCTCAAGAATGTGATCCTGACCAATATTGCGGAGTACCTCCCTCTGCTGAAAAAGCACCTGGCGAAGAGCGCCCTGGGAAAGGTCTATGGGGAAATGCACGTACCAACTCCAAAGGTTATGGAAGAGGCCGGCATTCATCAATTTCAGAAACTGATCAAGAAATATCCTGCCCATCCTCCCCAGGTCAGGATCGATCCCAGAAAAGATATCGCCGCCCTGCCCTATACCGGAGGAACTACCGGACTCCCTAAGGCGGCCATCTTGACGCATCATAACATAGTCTCCCTTCAGGCCCAGACCGTTTCCTTCTGGCCCATTTTTGAGGAGGGTAAGGAAGTAGCCATAGCCTTCTTGCCCTTCTTTCACATTTATGGGCAGGTTGTGGTGATGCTCAATGGCCTGGTTCAGGGCTCCACCCTTGTTCTTTTCACCACCCCCGATGTCGACGATATCCTTTCGGCCATGGAGCGCTACCAGGCTTCCGGCTTCTATGGCGTTCCTACCCTCTTTGAATACCTCAGGGATTATGAAAAAACAGACCGCGTCAACTGGAAGCGGCTCAAATTGATCGCCTGCGGCGCAGATACCCTTCATGAATCCACGATTCAAGGCTGGGAGAGGCGAACTGGGACCAAGATATTGGAAGGTTACGGCATGACCGAGACTACTGCGGTCAGTCATAGCACCCCCTTTGATCGACCCAAGACCGCTTCCTTTGGGGTGCCCATACCTGGAGTCACGGCCGCGGTTGTGGATGCCGATGGTACGGAATTCAAAGGGATAGGCGAGGTGGGCGAATTGATCCTCCACGGCCCCAACATAATGCAGGGTTATTGGAAGAGACCCGAGGAGACCAGGGAGGCCATTATAGAGATCGAGGGAAAGAAGTGGCTCAGAACCGGTGATCTGGTCACGATGGATGAGGAAGGGTATTTTCATTTTTTTGATCGCAAACGGGACCTGATTAAATACAAAGGTTATTCGGTCTTTGCCCGGCACGTGGAAGAGGTACTCTATAAACACCCTAAGATCAAAGCCGCCGGAGTGGTGGGTGTACCGGACCCCAAGGTGGGCCAGTTTATAAAGGCCTATGTGGTGTTACAGAGCGATGCCAGGGGTAAGATCTCGGAAGAAGAGATTATTGAATTCTGTCGACAAAATCTGGCGCATTACAAGGTCCCCAAGATTATCGAATTCCGGGGAGAGCTTCCCAAGACAGACGTTGGCAAGGTTTCCCGCCGGGAGCTGAGAGAAGAGGCTGAGGGAACCTGATATGAACCCACCCTTCTTAGAACTGAAAGGTCTCATTAAGGACTTCGGGGGATTGCGAGCTGTGAACGACGTGAGCTTCTCCATAGACCGGAATGAGATAGTGGGTCTGATCGGCCCTAACGGTGCTGGCAAAACCACGCTGGTCCGGCTGATAAGCGGTATTCTGAAACCTGATTCGGGCAGCATCCGCTTTAAGGGCAAGAACATTGTTGGGCTTAAGACCTGGGATATCATAAACTTGGGCATAGCCTGCACCTTCCAGAACATGAGGCCCTTCCGCCGTCTCCCCATTATTGCTAATGTCATGGTATCGTGCCTCTCCCCTCGGGCCATGAAAAGGGGTGAATGGGTCAAGAGAGTAGAGGCCAAGGCTATGGATGCCCTGGAGTTTGCCGGCATCTCTGATATGTCCCTGGAAAAGGCCTCCACTCTTTCCCAGGGTGATCTCAAGCGGCTGGAGGTCGCCAGGGCCGTGGCCACAGAGCCGGAATTGCTTCTCCTGGATGAACCGTTCGGGGGACTGAGCCCTGCCGAGACCGATCTCATGGGCAAATCCATCAACCGCCTTCACAAAGGCGGCCGTTTCGGTCGCTTGCATAGCGAAGGACCTGCCATGATTATCATCGAACACAAGCTTCAGCAGTTAATGAAGATTGTGGATCGAATCATCGTACTTAACTATGGAGAAGTGATCGCTGATGGCACCCCGGAAGAGGTTGTGCATAATAAAGAAGTTATCGAGTCTTACCTGGGCGAAGGAGGAATCTAACGTTGCTGCTGGAAGTAGCCAAATTGACGGTCTGTTATGACAGAGCCATGATCATCAATGACCTGAGCATGGGCGTTGAGAGGGAGGAGTTGGTGAGCCTGGTGGGACCGAACGGGGCCGGCAAATCCACATTGCTCAGGGCAATTACCGGGCTGGTTGCCTGGGAAAGGGAGATCACCCGTCGGTCAACTGGTGGAGACGTTACCATCGAAGGTAGGGTGACCTTTGACGGGGAGAGAATAGATCAAATACCTGCCCACGAGATTGTTAAGAGAGGCTTGATTCATTGTCCCGAAAGGAGAAGGCCGTTTCGCGAAATGACGGTGATCGACAACCTCTATGCCGGGGCCTATCTCCTGATAGAGAAAAAAGAAGCACGAGGTAACCTTGAGAAAGTCTATCAGTTATTCCCTGTGCTTAAAGAGCGATTCAATCAGATCTCCGGAACCCTCTCCGGTGGGGAGCAGCAGATGCTTGCCCTCGGAAGGGCCTTGATGTCTCGGCCAAAAATGATGTGTATTGATGAGCCCTCTACCGGGCTGGCGCCCATTCTGAAAAAAAATGTGTTTGAAAAAATCGGTGAGATCCGGAATCTCGGAATCACCCTTCTTCTGGTCGAGCAGGAAGTCAGCACGGTCTTTAAGATGGCCTCCCGTAACTACGTCCTTTCCTCGGGCAAGATCATCGCCGAAGGAACTGGCGAGGAATTGCTTCAGGACGAGGTCCTCCGCAAAACCTACCTCGGGCTCTAATTCATCCCTTGTTAGGGATTGAAGCAAGACAGATAATCCTTGCAATTTCCCTCCCGAATTGGATAATAGAATTTTGTGGCTCCTGGGGCAACCCGCAGAGTTAGTTAGTGTTCATCCAGGGGGAGGAGAAAATTAGGGTTTCCGGGTGGACATTAGTTATTATTGCTAATGAGGTTTGAAGGGTGGATATTAAAAGGTCCTACTACGAGGACATTGAGCTTTTCAAGAGCAATACCATCTTAGTCTGGTCGCTCATTTTTCTCGGGTTCCTTGCCGTATTACCCTGGATTGTGGCCAAGACGCACTTTCTCGGGTTTTCGGTCTATCTCGTCAACCTGATTATCATTCACTGCATCGTGGCTATCGGTATGAACATCCTGGTGGGCTATACCGGGCAGATCTCCCTGGGCCACGCCGGCTTTTTTGCCATCGGGGCATTCACCACCGTGATGTTCATCACTAAATTGGAGATTCCTTTTATCATCGCCCTACCTCTGGCAGCCATCATTTCTGCTGGCTTCGGATTTCTGCTTGGTCTTCCTTCCTTACGTCTGGAAGGGCCATATCTGGCCATTGCCACTATGGGTTTCGGCATGGCCGTGACCACAGTAATCAAACATATGGATTTTTTCGGCGGACGGATGGGCATGCAGGCGCCCAAGTTATACCTATTCGGGATACCGCTTAAAGACATCCACTTTTACTACCTTATTGTGGGGATCGGCATCGTCCTGGTGGTTGCCGCAATCAAATTGTTCAAGACGAAGGTGGGGCGGGCCTTCATTGCCATTCGCGATAGCGATGTGGCCGCGGAGACCATGGGGGTGAACCTTGCTTATTATAAAACCCTGGCCTTTGCAGTAAGCGCTTTTTACACCGGAGTGGCCGGAGGCCTTTACGCTTTCATACTGGGATTTATCAATCCCGAAGGCTTCCATATCATTATGTCTATCACTTTTCTGGCCATGGTAGTGGTTGGGGGGCTGGGATCGGTCATGGGGTCGATTGCCGGTGCAACGCTCATGACCTATCTGGATGTCAAACTCCAGGCCATCCAGGATATCCCGGGCATTGGAGCGGCCTTAGTGAGTTTTTCGGAAAAGTACATGACTATGGGCGGGATATCCAATGTAGCCATTATTGTCTATGGTTTAATCATGATCCTGATTGTTCTTTTCGAACCGCTCGGGATGTTCGGGATCTGGATTCGGATCAAGAAGTACTGGAAGACGTATCCGTTTTAATTTTGGGACGCAGATGAACGCAGAAAATACGGATTTTAGAATTACTAATCAGTCCATAATTGTATGGACACCGCAGGCCGAATCCCCAGCCGTTCGTGCTGAGCTTGTCGAAGCATGAACGGCTTACAACACACCCTTCGACAAGCTCAGGGTGAACGGTCGCAACGATTAAAGGGGAGAATATGTCTATTTAATTATGGACGCCTTTATAATACAAACGAAATAATTAACGGTACAGTCATTGCGAGCCCGAAGGACGCGGCAATCTCACCCCCTCCCAATCCTCCCCCCTCGAGGGGGAGGGTGAGGGTGGGGGGATTGCTTGGCCGCTCCACTCCTCGCAATGACACGCTATTTATGTCGTTTGTATTAGTTTCTGGATTTATTAATCTGGGTCTCGATTAAATTGGTTTGCCCCATTTTTCGAAGCAATTTAATGTTTTATGATCTGCGTTGATCTGTGTGAATCTGTGTCCTAATAGAAATAAGGAGACGAAATGCTCGGGCAACTGATCGTTAGCGGCCTGGCCGTTGGTTTTTGCTATGCTCTGCTGGCCCTGGCCATGGTGATCATCTACAAAACCTCAGAAGTTTTGAATTTTGCCCAGGGGGAGATGGCCATGATCAGTTGCTTCATCGCCTTCCTTTTCCTGGAGAGCTATCATCTTTCCTTTCCCGTGGCTTTGCTTTTAACCTTACTCTTCGCTGCGGGCCTGGGAGCCTTCTTGGAATTTGCTTTTCTGCGGCCAGCAAAAGACCCCACGATAATCGGGATGATCATCATTACCTTAGGTTTCGAGATGATTCTCATGGGCCTGGCCGGATGGAAGTGGGGGCCAGACCAGCGGTCCATGCCCTTTCCTATATCCGGCTTCGAGACCTATAATGTTTCCGGCCTCGTGATCAGTAAGATTAATTTCTGGACCATCATCCTCTGCCTGATCTTGATAGCCCTGCTCTTTCTTTTCTTTCAGTATTCCAAGTTGGGCACGGCCATGAGAGCCACGCAACAGAATAAGCTGGTGGCTCGACTGATGGGCATCCGCACCAAACGAATCTTCTCTTTCACCTGGGCGCTCAGTTCTTTCATCGGCGCTGTCGCAGGAATGTTCATCGCCGCCCTCACTGTCCTGGACCCCCCGATGATGATGGACCCTCTGATGAAAGCTTTTGCTTCAGCAGTACTCGGGGGAATGACCAGCCTGCCAGGGGCGGCGGTGGGAGGGGCGATCTTAGGGGTGACAGAGAACCTTTTCGGAGGGTATGTTTCCTTGGCCTTTAAATCAGTGGTGGCCTTTGCCATCATTGTTCTCATGCTCTGTTTCCGACCGAGTGGGTTGTTGGGGAAACACTTCATTAAGAAGGTCTAAGAACCAGAAAGAAGGAGGTGGTGAGCGGTTAAAGGATAAGACCCAAAAGAATAAGGGGAAGGAATCCATTTAAAGAGGTTGTTGATGATTATGCATGGCGAGATAAGTCTTATGTAGTTTGTCATTCCGGGCTTGACCCGGAATCCAGTATCTTTCTGGATTCCCGCTTTCGCGGGAATGACGTGCGCCGTTGTGATTAATGACGGTGTGTATAGAAAACCAACAAGGAGGACATAATGAAAGGTAAGGTTCTATTTATTACCATTAGTTTGTTGATCCTCGGAACTTTTTGTGTACCAGGAAACACCTGGGCTCAGGCTGTCCGGGGAGTTACTGACAAAGAGATCTTGGTGGGGCAGACGGGGCCTCAAACTGGGCCAGCAGCTGCTTGGGGATCGGTCGCCCGAGGAACCGGCCTTTATTTCAAGGGCATCAATGATGAGGGAGGCATTCACGGAAGGAAGATCAAATACTTCCTGCGCGATGATTCTTACCAGCCGGCTAAAACCAAAGCCATTGGCAAAGAGTTCGTGGAGCAGCTCGGAATCTTTGCAGTGGTGGGTTGTGTAGGAGTTGCCTGCGGAATGACCGTTAGGGATTACTATACTGAAAATAAGGTAATCATGGCCAGCTTCGGATGCAGCGGGGTGACCAGCTGGATTGAGCCTTTCAATAAATATATATTCCCCATTTATCCCCTCTACTTAGACGAAGCCTTTGCCCTGACCCGATATTTCGATGAGAAAATGAAGTTCACTAAGATTGCCATGTTCTACCAAAACGACGACTATGGAAGACAGGGCTTGGAAGGCGTGGAGCGATACGTAAAAGCGAAGAATTTGAAATTGGTGAGCACACTCTCAGCCGAGGTGACCGATCGGGATTTGAGTTCTCACGCCCTAAAATTGAAAAATTCCGGAGCCGAGGCAGTAATCATGTGGACGATGCCCACCCATGGAGCGTTGCTGCTGGCTGAATCCGCCAAAATAGGGTACAAACCGCAGTGGGGAACCAGCAGCACGCTTTCCGATCCCCCCTTGATGATGCACATCACCAAGGGGCTATGGGTTGGAATGGTCCATTCCAACTTAGTAGAGGTTCCAGATTCGAATCATCCCCTGATGGTTAAATACCGCGCCTGGCACCAGAAATATGAACCCAAGGAACGATGGGGAGTCTTCTATTATGCTGGAATTGCGTTTGCTGAACCTTTCGCAGAAGGACTGAGACGCGCAGGAAGGAATTTGACTCCCGATACATTCATTAAGGCCATGGAAACTATGAAAGACTGGCAGGGAATTGGCGGGCCGATTACCTTCACGCCTACTGATCATCAAGGGGCCAAATACACCTTCTTCGGCCAGGTTCAGCCAGACGGGACTATCAAGAGGCTCACAGATTGGATGCGCATCACCTATTAAAACTAAACTCCATGCAATCAGAGAACAGGCAAAGGTAGGGGCGACCGGACTTCGGCGAGCTCAGCCGAGCCGCCGGTCGCCCCTACGGAGGATAGGACAAAGTATGGCCATTTTGCAAGTTGAAGGTTTGTCGATCAGTTTTGGAGGGTTGAAAGCTCTCGACAAGATAAGTTTCGGGGTCGAGAAAGGAGAAATTTACTCCATCATCGGCCCCAACGGAGCAGGCAAGACCACGGTTTTCAACTGTATTAACGGCATCTACAAGCCTGATGGAGGAAGGGTTTTCTTCAAAGATCAGG